>OJDD01000079.1_pt1 | contig 34143 bp, 34 predicted proteins | sample 1592591 | NCBI WGS metagenome assembly OJDD01 (sample SAMN05416809, study PRJEB24817) | seawater metagenome | isolation source: Sea water | place: Canada:Atlantic | collected 2013-07 | reverse complement strand
TAGGCACACCAATTCGAACAGGTGGGCGATCAGCGTCACCGTTAATACTCATTAAACCGGATGTGGCTTGAGCAACGGCATCGTAACCAGGGAAACCCGCGTATGGCCCATTACTGCCAAAGCCAGTTACACGGCAATGAATTAAGTGAGGGAATTTCTTTTGCAATACATCGGTAAAGCCTATACCCCATTTTTCGAGTGTACCGACCTTAAAATTTTCGACCAGAACATCTGCTGTTTCAAGTAAGCGGAATAGAATCTGGTGTGCTTCAGGTTGCCGCATATCCAAGGCAATCGCTTTTTTATTACGATTAACCCCATCGTAATAAGCACTTCCACGTTCATGGTATGGAGGGCCCCAGCCGCGTGTTTCATCACCCGCAGGCGGTTCAACTTTTAGAATTTCTGCGCCATGGTCGCCCAAAATTTGAGTACATAAGGGGCCACCCAAAACACGTGATAAATCAACGACTTTTATGCCGTTTAAAGAAGGATTGCTCATACTATAAAACTGCCTCTGTTCCTAAAATTGTTGTTACCTGACTGGATAGTACACCACCATTGCCGTTAACCAGAGCAACTTCTGGGTTATCAACTTGTCTTTCTCCGCAGCCCCCACGTAATTGTTGAATGGCTTCAATAAGAATGAAGATACCGTACATACCTGGGTGTACACACGATAGACCACCACCATTAGTATTTACGGGTAAGCTACCACCGGGGGCAATATTACCATTTTCAACAAAAGCTCCACCTTCACCTTTAGCGCAGAAACCTAAGTCTTCAAGGAAAAGGATGGTGTTAATAGTGAAAGCATCGTAAAGCTCAACAACATCCACATCATCTTTTGTTAAGCCAGCCATTGCAAAGGCGCGCTTTCCAGCATCTACGGCTGCAGTGGTTGTTAAGTCTGGCATTTGAGTGATTTGACGGTGCCAGTGGGCGGTACCTGTGCCTAAAACATAAACAGGTTTATTGGGGAAATCTTTTGCGCGTTCACTCGATACCATAATAACAGCACCGCCACCATCGGTAACAAGACAGCAATCTAATAAGGAAAGCGGGTCGCTAATCATGCGTGAATTAAGTACATCTTGACGAGTGAGATCATCGCGTGCAAAAGCTGCTGGGTTCAACTGTGCCCATTGACGAGCCGCAACAGCTACATCAGCCATTTGTTCACGTGTTGTACCATATTGATGCATATGACGAGCCGCAGCGAGTGCGTAGGAGCTTATTGGATAACGGGGTTTATAAGGTGCTTCATAAATTTGTTGCTCAGACATGGTGGCTAATTTTCCACCGGCTGTTCGTTGATTACTGCCATAACAAATTAAAGCAACATCACATTGGCCTGTTTTAATGGCCATTGCTGCATTTAAGGTATGCGCTACAAATGATGAACCGCCGACCATGCTGCTATCAGAAAAACGTGGTTTGATGCCTAAGTACTCTGCTGTACTCAATGCAGGCATAAAGTGATAAGACGAACCGGTGAAAATACCATCTACATCGGATAGTTTTAAACCAGCATCTTCTAGCGCGTTATGTGTAGCCTCGGCTAGAATATCTAATGGCGCTCTTCCATGGGCTTCACCGCAACCGGCCAAACCGACACCAACAACCGCAGATGAACCTCTTAATTCATGTGACATCTTTTTAAGCTCCCTGTGCTGGTACGAAGACAATAAAAGGACTGTCTTCATCATTATTAATAACGGCGCTGACTGGATCACCAATTTTCACATCTAAAGGGTCCACACCTTCAACACGACTCATCAGGCGAGGGCCTTCTTCAAGTGTGACGTGACAAACATTATAATTACCACCGCGTTCGGGTTTGCGTCGAACCGTTGTTGTTGAATAGACTTCGCCTTTCCCACTCAACTCTTTCCACTCAAGATTGAAGCTACCACAATGCGGGCAAACGACTCGAGGAAAGAAATGGAACTCGTGGCAGTCTTTACATTGAGGCAAGGAAAAAACACCTTTTGTTAAAAAATCGCTATAAATTTGATCCGGCCCTGGGCCGCTAAATCGATCGTTTGTGGTGCTCATTTATATTAACTCCTGTATTAATCACTGTGGTTAAACAGTGTTGTAAATTGCCCATGATTCTAACAACTATTAGGCTGTTTATCCACCACATTTAAGATCATAAAAATTAGTTTATCACCTCCATGAGATTTAACTCTATTCGTTCTATTAAGAGTCGAGTTACATAATTGAATATTGGTTTCACCTACCTTCTGGTAGTAAGCAAGCACAGGCTGAAAAATCCATACATACATAATTTTCAACCGTTAATACAGGGTTAATTATGCGTAAAGCTAATGCTGTACAAAAGAGTTGGTACATTACTGCTTTGCAGCTAGATTTATGGGATGATCAACAAATTGATTTATCATCACGAGTGATTGATTGTAACCACCAGACACTAAAATAGTATGGCCATTAAGCCAGCCATCAGAAATTAGAGGACAAAAATGAAAAAAATATCAATACAAGAAAAAATGAGACCCAATGGGTGCTTTGGTTGTGGGCAAGACAACCCTTTGGGGCTTCGGATTGAAAGTCATTGGGAAGGTGATGAGGTGGTTTGTCAGTGGACGCCGAAGGAACACATGATTGGCCCACCAAACTGCCTATATGGTGGAATTTCTGCCAGTTTAATTGATTGTCATTCAGTGAATACGGCCTTGTCCTATGCTCATAAACAAGCTGGGAATGATGATAAATATGACCGAAGCATCCAAGTGGTTACTGGCTCTATGAATATTCGTTATGTAAAGCCAGTTCCTATGCGTGAGGTGGAGTTGCGAGCTGTTGTTGAAAAGGTTGAAGGCAGAAAGTATTTTATTAAAACAGTATTACTGAGTGAGGGTGTTGTTTGTGTTGAAGGTGACGTGCTAGCAATTCAGCTTAAGGCAGCTACTTAATTTAGTTAAACCAACTTTTTAAGAGACTGTTACGGTTGATAATAAAAACCCCAGTAAAAACTGGGGTTTTTATTGAGTTAGAACCGACCCGTCATCTAACTTTTTGGTGTGTCTGAAGCAGGCTTAGACTCGACAGGTTTAGACCCGACAGGCTTAGACTCGACAGGCTTAGACTCGACAGGCTTAGACTCGACAGGTTTAGACTCGACAGGTTTAGACTCGGCAGGTTTAGACTCGACAGGTTTAGACTCGACAGGTTTAGACTCGACAGGTTTAGACTCGACAGGCTTAGACTCGACAGGCTTAGGCTCGACAGGTTTAGACTCTGTAGTTGAGGCTGAGATATCTTTAGTGCTCTCAGTTATAGAGCTTGGTTTAGGAGTGCGTCTTCTTCTACGGGGGTGACGATTTCCGCCTTTATTGTTAGTAGGCGTGCCAGATTCTGATTCAACAGCTTTAGACTCAACAGCTTTAGAATCAACAGCTTTAGAATCAACAGCTTTAGAATCAGGAGTTAAAGTTTCCGCAGGTTTAGTATCTACATTATTTGAGCTACGTTTAGGCCTGCGTCTACGTCTAGGTTTAGGTGCTTGCTGATTATTCTCAGGTTTTGTCTGTTCTGATTTTAGGTTGCTTTTTTCCTTACTAGCTTCTTGTGGTGACTTTTGGTTTTGCTTAGCTTGTTCGTTAGTACTCTTGTTTTGGTTTTGGCTTCTATTTTTGTTACGGTTCTTGTTGCGGTTATCGTTTGGTTTATTTCTACGCTGGGCGTTATTACGTTGGCCAGTATTTGTAGATTGAGTTTTAGTCTCTTCTTTTTTAGTAGCTTGTTTTTCTGGCGCCGAAGTTATTTTGCTAAATAAACGTTTCAAAAAACCACCGCCCGTCGCCTCACTTTGCGAAGAAGGGCGCTGAGTGGTAGGCAGGATGTTTTTAACAGCTGCCGTTTGCTGCGTAACAGGCTCACGTTGATAAGGTTTAACTTCACGTGTGTTTTCATTAGAAACACGTTCGTGACTAGCAGTGGTGTCATCTTTTATTTCTTTAGTACGGATTCGTTCAATTTCATAATGAGGCGTTTCGAGATGCTTATCCGGAACGATAATTAAAGATACTTTATGTGTTTCTTCAATTTGTTCAACTTCTGAGCGCTTTTCATTTAGTACAAAGGTCGCGCAATCAATAGGAACATGTACCACAACACGTGCAGTATGTTCTTTCATGGCTTCTTCTTCTAAAATCCGAATAATTGAAAGAGAGAGAGACTCAACACTTCTGATCGTGCCTTGCCCATGACAGCGTGGACAAACTGGCAAACTTGACTCGGTAAGAGAAGAATGGATTCGCTGGCGAGACATTTCTAGTAAACCAAAACGAGAAATCCGGCTGAACTGAATCCTCGCTCGGTCATGCTTCATCGCTTCTTTAATGCGGTTTTCAACCATACGTTGGTTTTTTGTCGGCCCCATATCAATAAAGTCGATGACGAATAGACCACCCATGTCACGAATACGAAGTTGTCTTGCTATTTCATCCGCAGCTTCTAAATTAATATTTAAAGCAGTAGTTTCAAAATCTGCACCTTTTGTTGCACGAGCTGAATTAATATCAATAGACGTTAGTGCTTCTGTTGGATCTATCACGATAGAGCCACCAGAAGGAAGAGGGACCTCACGACCATAGGCAGTCTCAATTTGGCTTTCTATTTGATAGCGAGTAAACAAAGGAACTGAGTCATCGTATAACTTAACGCGTGACAAATATTGCGGCATGATTTGCTGCATAAAGTCATGGGCTAAAGTAAATGATGCACTGCTGTCAATTAACACTTCATCAATATCTGCACGTAAATAATCACGTATAGAGCGTATGACAAAATTACTTTCTTGGAAAATTAAATACGGTGCTTTTCTATCACTAGATGCACGGCTAATTGCATCCCATAAATGAGTTAAGTAATTTAAGTCCCATTGTAGCTCTTCTACAGATTTACCAACCCCTGCAGTTCGGACGATCAGCCCAATAGAGTCGGGGATTTCAAGTTGGTCAAGTACTTCACGTAGCGCAGTTCTGTTATCACCATCAATACGACGAGAGATACCGCCAGCACCAGGGTTATTAGGCATTAAAACCAGGTAACTGCCCGCTAAGCTGATTTGGGTAGTTAGTGCAGCGCCTTTATTACCACGCTCTTCTTTTTCAACTTGAACAACAATTTCCAGACCTTCTTTAATCTGGTTTTTATCTTTGATGTCTTGGGTATCTAGACCTATCGCTTGGCCAGTGATTTCTTTGAACGGTAAAAAACCATGGCGATCTGCGCCATAGTCAACAAAAACTGCTTCTAAACTACGCTCTACGCGGGTAATGAGCCCTTTATAGATGTTTGATTTTTTCTGTTCTCTAGCTGGAACTTCAATATCAAGGTCATATAGTTTTTGTCCGTCGACAAGGGCAACTCGTAACTCTTCTGGATGAGTTGCATTGATTAACATTCTTTTCATTTAATTCTTTTCCTGATGCCGTATAGCACACAGAAATAATAGGGTTGTGAGAAAAATTCAGTGGTTTCATTTCTTGGTTATTTATCTTTAAATTTTATTTTGGTTGTTTAAAAATAGTTAGTTTCTCACTAGCTCGGACATTAAAAGTGGCGTCATATTATGATTGGCTTTTTATAATGTCCGTATTAAATTTCTGTGCTCATTGGGCAATAAAATCGCTCATCATGGGTCGAGCAAATAAAACCCGTTAGAATGTCAGTTTGAAACTGAAACATTCATATTAATTTTTAAAGCTGAGTGAAGCAGTTGTTATGCCTCAATGTAACCTTTCCCAAAAAGGGAGCAGTAATTAAACGATGGATTAGCTTTGCTAACTGACAATCGTTATCATGATTACTGAGCTTAGTGCCGTTTGTTTAAGACGCATTAAACTTTTTGGACTATAGCAAATAAATCCATTAACATCAATCAGATAAATAGTAAAGTTAGAATCTTATGGAAACACAGTCTTATGACGCTGTTCGGTTAATTGAAGTCGATGAAAATTCGGTCGGTCAGCGACTTGATAATTTTCTGATGACTCAGCTTAAAGGTGTCCCTAAAAGTCATATTTATAAAATTATTCGTCGAGGCGAAGTGCGAATAAATAAAGGCCGCTGTAAAAATATTTATCGTCTGAAACTAAATGATTTGGTTAGAATACCACCGGTCAAAACTAATGAAAAAGAGACAACCGCACCTGCCCAATGGTTGCTCACCAGCCTTCAGCAAAGAATCTTATTTGAAGATGATGACTTACTTGTTCTAAATAAACCATCTGGAATAGCGGTGCACGGTGGTACAGCTAATAGCCATGGCGTTATTGAATCTCTTAGGTTTTTACGTCCTGATGAGCGTTATTTGGAATTAGTTCATCGCTTAGATAAAGCAACATCGGGTTGTTTATTAATAGCAAAAAATAGAAAAATGTTGAATGGCTTACAAACTTTATTACGCAATAGAACGATAACAAAAACCTACACTGCATTACTGTGCGGTGTTATTCATCAACGATCAGTGAGAGTAAAAGCGCCGTTAGAAAAGCGTACCCTAGAAAGCGGTGAACATAGAGTACGCGTTCATCCAGATGGCAAGAAATCAGACACAATTTTTGAGCGACTAGCCCAGTATAAAAATGCCACATTAGTTATGGCATCACCTAAAACGGGGCGAACTCATCAAATTAGAGTACATGCGAAACACTTAGGCCACCCCATTGCAGGAGATGAGCGTTACTCAAGCCCTTCACAATATAAGCAGTATCGTGAGAATGGTCTAAAAAGACTGTTTTTACATGCAAGTAAGCTTCGATTTGTTCACCCTATCAATGAGGAAATGGTTAGCTTTGAAGCCCCTTTAGATGCAGAGCTTGAAAAATTTTTAACAACATTATGATTACAGACTACGATTTAATAATTTTTGATTGGGATGGAACGCTGGTTGATTCGATAGATTGGATTGTGGAGTGTATTCAAACAATCGCAGACCTTCAGGATCTAGAAAAACCCTCCAAGCAAGCCTGTAAAGATATAATTGGTTTAAGCTTGTCACAAGCTATGTTAACGTTGTTTCCAGACTTGTCGGATGACGCTAAAGTCGCTATGGTTGCTGCTTACCGTCAAACCTATTTACAAAAGAAAATATCAAGCGAGGATCTTTTTGCTGAAGCTTTACCGGCTTTGAATAAACTAAAGCAAATGGACAAAACCTTAGCAATAGCGACAGGAAAAGGACAGACGGGTCTAGATAGGAGCCTTGATGGAACTGGACTGCGCACGTACTTTGACTACCTTCGATGCGCTGAAAATATGCAATCAAAACCTAGTCCACACATGTTATTTGATATTCTTGAAGAAAGTGGCATTAACCCAGAGAGAGCAATAATGATTGGTGACTCGAGCCTGGACTTAGAAATGGCCAATAATGCAGGCGTATCTAGCATTGGCGTAACTACCGGCGCTCATTCACATGAAGTGCTAAGCAAGCATGCTCCAGTAGCATGTATTAACAATTTAATGGAATTATTTGAGAGGTAATAATGGCGTTGTTTAATAGAGATAAACCGATACAGAACAATCAGCAATGGGAGCGTTCAATCCTAGAAAAGGTGGCACTTGCATCTGTTGTTGAACAGCGACGAACAAGGCGCTGGAGTATTTTCTTTAAGCTATTGTTTTTAACGTATATCATTATTATTAGTGGTATTGCTATGTCGCCGATGTCAGATGTTGCGTCGCTGTCTCAAGGTCCCCATACAGCAGTGGTAGATGTAAAGGGTGTTATTCTTTCAGGTGGTGAAGCGGATGCAGACAATATAATCAGAAGCTTAAACAATGCTATTAAAGACCCTAACACTAAGGGACTCATTTTACGTGTTAACTCACCTGGAGGTAGCCCAGTACAATCGAGCTATATTTACGAAGCTATTCGTAAAATTAAAAGCAAGCACCCAGAATTGCCGATACATGCCGTGGTTGAGGATTTATGTGCATCGGGATGTTATTTCATTGCTTCAGCGGCCGATAAAATCTTCGTTAATCAATCTAGTATAGTCGGCTCAATTGGCGTGGTCATGAATGGTTTTGGCTTTACTGATACGCTAAAAACATTAGGTGTTGAGCGCCGCTTATATACGGCTGGTAAACACAAGGGTTTTTTAGACCCATTTTCGGATGTTAACCCTGAGGAAAAAGCCCATGTTCAAAGTATGTTGAATGATATCCATAGTGAATTTATCCAATCTGTTAAAAGCGGACGAGGGGAACGCTTAAAGAATAATCCAGACTTATTCACTGGCTTAGTTTGGGCGGGTTCCGAAAGTATTAAATTAGGCTTAACAGATGCGGTTGGAGACGTTCGATCCGTTGCTAAAAACGAAATTGGTGAAGAAAAGATCGTTGATTTTACCGCAAAACAGCCATTCATTGAAAAGTTAGCTAAAAGCATGGGGGCTGCAACAGCGGAGTTTGCAGCGCGTTTTTCAACAAGCAATAACGCAACTTTATATTAGCCTTTAATGAGCTGGCATTATTCAGCTAAAATTCATATGCTTTGACTAAACTGGGTACCCATATAATGACGCGGCTGAACTTCATGCACTACTTAAGGCTAACATTTCTTTCTATTGCTATCAGCTTGATAGCTGTAACAGCTAGCTGGTCATGTGAAACGGTCATTGTTTTAGCTCAAGCAGATATAATCACATTAGACGAGGCTGTTAAAAAGGTTAAAACGAATAATAACGGAAAAGTTCTTAGTGCGCAGACTAAACAAATTGATGGACAGTCGATGCATATTATTAAAATACTCACCATCGATGGCCATGTAAAAAAAGTTCGTATACAACATCGTGCCGATCAGCGTTAGCAATCAATAAAAAGGATTTTTATGCGAGTACTGCTTGTTGAAGATGATCTAACACTGCAAGGTCAACTGCTCAATAGCCTCACTAAAAAAGGGTACGCGGTTGATGCAACTGATAACGGAACAGATGCCTTATACCTAGGTGCTGAGTACCCCATTGATGTTGCTATTATTGACCTTGGCTTACCTGATATGTCAGGCATGGATGTGATAAAACAGCTCCGCTCAAGAGGTTTTGGTTTCCCTATTCTTATTTTAACTGCGCGAACACGTTGGGAAGAAAAAGTAGCAGGCTTAGAGGCGGGAGCAGACGATTATTTAGTTAAGCCGTTCCATACTGAAGAGCTCTTAGCGCGCATGAATGCTTTGATACGCCGATCTGTTGGCGTTTCTACACCACAGCTGATACATGGGGCGATAAAACTTGATACAGCTAAACAGCAAGTTTTTGTTAATGATGTTGCTATTGAGTTAACTGCTTATGAGTACAAGATGCTTGAATACATGATGTTACATTCAGGCAAAGTTATTTCAAAAACTAGAATTACTGAACATATTTATGATCAAGATTTTGATAGAGACAGTAATGTGATTGAAGTTTTTGTCGGCCGATTGAGGAAAAAATTAGATCCAAATGATCAGTTAAAACCCATTGAAACGTTACGTGGTAGAGGTTATCGGTTTTCAATTCCCTTAAATAACACGTAATTTAAATAACCAGCAATGAATAGCAGTATTCAATCTAGGCTGATTCTTTCTGCTAGTATCATTTTATTTTGTTTTTTAGGCTTGGCGGGGTTTGTACTCGACACAGCCTATCAAAAAGGCGCCGAAAATGCCTTAAAAGACCGATTACAAATTCATTTGTATTCTATTCTTAGAGAGGCTGAATTGGACCAGAAGAGCAGGTTAGTGATGCCAACAAACCTATCAGAGCCACGGTTCTCGCAAGTATATTCTGGTTTATACGCTTATATCTTTAATCATTTGGGAGAAGTTGTATGGCGTAGCTCATCGTCCACTGGTGCCGTCGTACAGGCAGTTAGTTATTTAAAATCAGGGCAAAAACAATATATAAAAAAACAATCCAACGACGTTAATAGTATTGAACTGCATTATAAAGCAACGTTAGAAAACGAAAACTCGCAATCGAGTGCTTTTGAATTTGTAGTGATTGAATCCACCTCTAGCATTGACCATCAAGTCGCTGGGTTTCGCTCTGTTTTATGGCAATGGCTTGGCGGTATTGGTTTATTATTAATCATTTTACAGTTCTGGATTATAAGACTCAGCTTACATCCTTTGCGACATATTGTTTCAGACCTAGAAAAAATTCAAGCAGGGGACGCTCAGCAGTTAAATAACCAGTATGGCGAAGAACTTAAAGATATCGCCGATACTGTAAATAAGTTGATTGAGAATGAACGAACACATTTAGAACGCTATAGAAACACCCTAGCAGATTTAGCACACAGCCTAAAAACACCGATATCAGTCTTAATTGGTTTATATGAGCAAGGTCAATTATCCGCTCAAGACATGAAAACCTTTAAATCACAAACGCTTCTTATGTGGCAGTTAGTTGATTATCAGTTACAAAAAGCTGCCGTAAAAGGACACCAAACGATGAGCGCGCCAATTGCTTTAGCGCCTATCGCTCAGCAGGTTTTAGACTCATTGGACAAAGTCTATAAACATAAGTCACTAAAAGTAATTACTGAATTCGATAAAGGCATTAAGTTTAATATTGAAAAAGGTGATCTCTTTGAATTATTTGGCAACTTACTTGATAACGCTTATTTTTGGGCTAAAACCCAGCTAAAGATTTCTATTAAAGCAACCACTGCTTCAGACAATAATCCTGCTGGAATAACAATTAGTATTGAAGACAATGGTCCTGGCATATCTGTCGAAAATTTGAAGCGTGCCTTACAAAGAGGGGTGAAGGTTGATGAATCAAAAACAGGTAACGGTATAGGCTTAGCTATAGTTAACGAGATGTTGGCCTCGTACAAAGGAACACTTAAATCCGAGCGTAGTGAGCTAGGTGGGCAGAGATGGGTGATCTTTATACCGCGTTAGTTGCAGTGCTAATCGTTATTAAGTTTAATAAAGTAGTTGCTAGGAGAGGGGCGGAAAACAATCTTTTAAATAGCTATTGTTATTAAGCTGATTTCTAATTCAACGCTTATTAGGTTTTTAATCTGGGCAGTATTAGTTCAGCTTAGAGCTGAACTAATACTATTTAGGCGTGGCCTTAATCTAACTTAAATTGAGAAGAGGTTTTTTGAAGACTGTCTGAAAACCCAGTTAATTTTTCAACAATTATTTCAACTTCTTGAACATTTAATCGCGTCGATTCAACAGAGTCGACCATCACAGAAACGTTGTTAATGACCTGTGTTGTCACTTCTTCTTGTTTATTACTAGTAACAGAAATCTCATTATTCATTTTAGAAATTTCATTAACTTGTTGTTGAATAACATTCAGTGCTTCTCCAGCCGTATTTGCCTGCTCTGAGTTGAGCTTAGATTTTTCCGTTGCGATGGTCATCGAGTCAACAGATTTTTGGGCTGCGGTGCTTAATGCAACAACCAGCTCTTGAATCTTACTGGTAGCATCTGATGTGCTTGATGCTAATGTCCTGACCTCATCGGCCACCACAGCAAAACCACGACCATGCTCACCAGCTCTAGCAGCCTCAATAGCAGCATTAAGCGCTAATAAGTTGGTTTGGCTAGAGATATTGTCAATAACATTTAGAAACTGATCTACTTCTTTAGCATCATTGGCTAAGGTGTTAACCAACGCAGCCGCCTGATCAATTTCATCATTCAGTTCACGAGAGACGGTGATAGTATTTCGCACAACCGTTTGACCTTTAGTGACCTCATCTCTCACTTGACTAGAGGTGTCTAATGCTTGAATTGCATTTTCAGACATATCCTGAACACTTTTTTGCATCCCCATAATGACATTATTGACATTAGAAGCCTCAGTTTCTTGTTCGTTAGCCAAAGCATTAACTGCTCCCATTTTTTCTTTGAGGTTAACAGATGCTTCATTTAAGGGCTTCGCTACATCAATAATGTCGGAGATAGAAGACCTTAAGAGTGACATAAATTGGTTAAAATTAGTTGAAACCTGTCCTAGCTCATCATTGCCTTTAACTTTTAACTGTTGGTTTAAGTTACCTTTGCCGCTAGATAAGTCGAGTAATGATGCAGCAATCTCACTCGCTGCTTGGACAATGTTTCTACTAACCATCGTAGCGATAAGAATCATAATGGCCAATAAAATAATACCGATAATAAGCGTCGTATAAATAGACTGCTCTGAGTGCTCTATGGAGTTAGTAATCAGCTGACTAAATAACGCATCACTGTGTTGTTGATAATTCAAAATATCATCAGTTATTTTATTATAAATATCCGATTTTATTTTTGCTTGGGCTGTAATTCTCTCAAAGTCTATATTGTCACTTAACATTGCCTTTGAAATATCAAGATTTAACTTTTCATATTTAGCAAGGTCTTTTGCGATAGTTTGAAGTAGAACAGCTGACTGTGGATCAAACTTACTTAATTCAGTCAGGTTCTCACTGATTAATTGACCGGTGGACTGAGCTTTACTCAGTAATTCAGCCTCAGCAGTTGAAACTGCTTGAGTATACAGCTCTTCTATACGTTGAATTTGTAAGCTATTCTCATTTGATAGCTTAATAATAGGGTAAATATTTGTTTTTAAGTTATCTAAATTTGATTTAACATTACTAGCCCCATAAATACTGACGATTAAAGTCACCACAAAGGTAGTGATAGCCAATGTAGTAATAATGGCAATTTTATAAGCGAGCTTTAAATTATTGAGAACAAACATAGAATGCCTTTTTTTATAATATTATTTTTAAACAAAGCTACCTTTTTAATCGAGGGGTCGAACCAAAAGGTAGCTATAAGCTACTAATCGCTATACGTTTAGTATGTTCCTACTACCTTTACATCAGCGCTTACATTAGCGCTATCTACAAAGCCGATCATATTAGGGTTACTTTTAATCAATGATAGAGCTTCATCAGATGAAACGCTTTTCGGTGGATTAGCCTTCCCAGTAAAGACGAGTTTAGACCAGTACGATTTCAATTGGCTGGCTGATTTACCAAGCAGCTTGCTATTAAACTCGTCAGCAGAGGCATCGTTTAGCACGATAGGCACCGCTGAGCTTCCACCTGGAAATGATTTCTTTTTACCTAGAAAGATGGCGCTAATATCAGCTTTGCTGATTGCATCTGCATTCGATGGGTGAACGATAACCGCAACCTCAGCCGTAGCATAACCAGAAAACAGCGTCGCAATCAGTAATACAGCAAAATATAAATTTTTCATTTTTTACTCCTTAAAACAAAATGTCTACAGCAACACGAAATGTATCTGCAACATCTTCTGCATTGTAAGTTAGATCTGATGATTGTGATTGATATTCAGCTTTTAATGCGACATTAGGCATTAAGTCGTAGCGTCCACCAGCAGCCCAACCAGTTGTATCTGATGCAGCTGAAAGAGCAGTTAAGCCGCCATCTAATGCTGGGTCTCCAGTAGAGATAATACCGCCAGGTGTATCATCATTTTTCATAAATGTTACATACGGCGTAAATTTATCGCTTACTCGATAACCTGCGGTAGCATAGAAGCGTTTTTGATGAGCAAAAATACCAACAGGCCATTCTAATTGGTTCAACTCAGCAATAATAAAAAGCTTTTCAAAGTCAGCCTTTAAACCAATACCTGAAAAAGATGACTTTTGGTCATCGGAGGCAGCTCTGCGTAGCATTTTAGGGTCGACTGAACCAGGAAAAGCGGCTTCAAAACCAGCTAGTCCAGCATTAAAGGCATCTAAAGCAGGGGAGTGTAACTCTGCAGTAACGGCTTCATTGTACGTGAAACGCATGGTTAGCCAATCATAAGATGGTGACCAACTGACACCAACAACGTCAACATTAACGTCTAGCTCTTCTTTAGTGTTGCTGTTTCTAGTGTCATCAATTGTGCCACCGTAGATTTCAATCGTATGATCGATAGCACCAGTAGAGAAGTTTCCAATAAAGTTGATACCCTCGAGGTAATCAGCAGGAACAATGTATGCGTTACGTGGCGGACTGATCCAAGGCAAGGCATAACCAACATCTTGATAATCAGAAAACATGTAATAAGGTGCCTTTAAACGACCAGCTTTAACTTGTAAGTTATCGTTTATTTCATAGGCAAGGTAAGCCCAAGGAAGCTCAGGTTCCCAATCGAGAGCGCCTCTTGAAACAACTTGTGCTGTTGCTGATAGCTTATCGGTAATTTGCGCTGTTAATTGTAAGCCAATGCGGCTTTCTGGTGAAAAATCAAATGACTCATCATAGGCACCGTCACCATATTTAATATTTGGGCGAAATTCATTTTTGTCAGTTGTCATGCCGGCAACAAAAGACGCATAGCCTTTAACGCTATAGTCAACGGCTTGAGAAGCCAATGGCGTAATGCCAAGTACTGCGGCCATTAAAAGAGTTTTTTTCATGTTAAATTTCCTAAATAGTTATATTTTTTCTAATACACTGCTATTAAACACATTAACTAGTTATTACTTGGTTAATCTTAGGGCCCTTAAAGCCTTGTTCATCCGTGAATGTTCAAATAACTGCCTATTACAAAAGCAGTTTAGTAGGTATTTTTTTTTTTACTTAATTAAATACAAAAAAGTTGCTTAAAAGAGACGACTAATATTTTTTGATGTCGATCTCACTCACCAATACCTATCGGCTTAAGCTTTTGCAACTTTAGTTTTATTTTCTTAGGACATTAGAAGATTATCTGCAGACTCTGTTTAAAACAACAATACTGTATAGGAGCGGGGTTGGACGTTAGTATTTTTATGTTGATATAAAGGTAGGGAGTTAAGCCATACGTTAGTTATCAATCAATAAAGCATCCTTTTGAGCTTCATTGCACTAATTTTGTTGTGTATAGCTGACGCTACACCACATGCTGAAGTCTTTGAACGGCTTCATCAACTGAATAGAAAAGTTTTTGAGTGAATATGGATTACTAGTCACGCCGAAAAAAAACAGTCTTTCAAAATATGACACAGAAGGGTGTGATCTTTATGATCAGATGATTAATGAGCGCAACTCCAAGTCCACCTCGCTGCGTTCCCAGGCGTTGTTAAAGTAAGATAAAAAACGTGCTGTACGATCAGCATCAGCGAAATTACAGATACCATTGTAATGTTGACTATCAGGTATTTGAAGATATGCGCTTTTATCAAAACAAACAAAATCATCTTCTCGAGATGGAATATCAGGGTTTATTTTCTTAAAGAAAATACTGCTGGAAAAACGGTGAGACAAACTCAACAAGCGATGTGAAATACGTGTAATCGAACGAGTTTCATTAACTAAAATATTGATTTTTGTTCGATGATTTTTTAAGCAAAACTGCTCACAAGCAGATACTACCGTTTCTGTATCAAAAATTAAGTTATTTAACGTGTGACTATAAATGTTAATTTCTAGAGATGTTTGTTTTATTAAAGAGACTAAGGCCACTATATCTTCTTCAAATGAGCTTAAATTAAAGGTGTCTTTGGTTTCTTTAAAAACAGCATGTTCTAGCTGATACGTTGACATTAAATACCTCTTCGAAAAATTAACAGAAGCGGGTAGTTAACCAGCGCCTCGAATTAATAGCAAATAAAGCAAAAAAAAACCGAATCTGATGATTCGGTTAGATGATAAGGCGTAAAGATCATAGACGAGGGGGAGGAAATTGAATGATCCTTTCAAACCGCCTTACTGTATTTAATAATAGTTATTTACTGCTTACTAACTGTGAAGTGCCTCACACTTTTGGTTTTATTGATTAATGTTTTTTGCAAGATCTTCTGCGCACCCTGTGTAACTAGCAGGTGTCATCTCCAGCAGTAATTGTTTCGCTTCATCTGGCATGTTTAATGTTTTAATAAATGCTTGCATTGATGCTTGATCAATACCTTGACCACGCGTCAGCTCTTTTAGTTTTTCATAAGGCTTCTCAATACCATAGCGACGCATAACGGTTTGAATAGGTTCAGCAAGTACTTCCCAGTTAGCGTCTAAATCATCCAATAACTTCGCTTCGTTAATTTCTAATTTAGAAATGCCTTTTTGTAATGATTTAAAACCAATCAAGCTGTGTGCCAAACATGTTCCTAAATTACGTAAGACGGTTGAGTCAGTTAAATCGCGCTGCCACCTAGAAATAGGTAGTTTTTCAGAAAAGTGGTTCATTAATGCATTGGCAATACCAAAGTTACCTTCGGCATTCTCAAAATCAATCGGGTTTACTTTGTGCGGCATGGTAGATGAGCCGACTTCACCTGCAACTGTTTTTTGTTTGAAGTAACCAACCGATATATAACCCCAGACATCACGCGCAAAATCAATCAAAATAGTATTCACGCGTGCTAACACATGAAAATACTCGGCGATATAGTCATGCGGCTCAATTTGAATGGTATACGGGTTAAAGGTTAAACCGAGTGACTCTACAAAATCTTGAGCAAAAGCAGGCCAGTCGATATTCGGGTAGGCTGAGTAGTGCGCATTGTAGTTACCCACTGCGCCGTTAATTTTACCGAGAATATCTACGTCTTCTAATTGAAGTAATTGACGCTCTAAACGCGCCACCACATTTGCAAATTCTTTACCCATGGTACTTGGTGAGGCTGTTTGTCCGTGCGTTCTAGATAGCAATGGTGCACTGGCATAATCCAGCGCTTTAGATTTAATATCGTCAAGCACGTTAGCGATGGCAGTCCCCATCACATCATCACGACCTTCTTTTAACATCAGCGCGTACGATAAGTTATTAATATCTTCCGAGGTGCAGGCAAAATGAATAAACTCACTTACCGCTAATAACTCAGCATTATCAGCAATTTTTTCCTTTAAGAAGTACTCGACCGCCTTAACATCATGATTGGTCGTGTTTTCAATCGTTTTAACCCGTGCGGCATCATCTTGTGAAAAGTCAACGACTATAGAGTTTAAGACTGCATGCGCAGCGTCCGAAAACTCACTCACCTCGGCAATATCAGGGTGTTCAGATAGGGCTTGTAACCAGCGCACTTCAACGGTTACTCGGGCTTTTATTAAACCAAATTCAGAGAAAATAGGGCGGAGCTCGTCAACTTTGCTAGCGTAGCGGCCATCAACGGGTGAAAGGGCGTTCAATTTATTTAATGTCATGTATTTAAGCGCTTATTGTATTAGTTTAGGAGGTTGAGTCTATTATACCGCCACCAAGGCAGTAATCGTTGTCATAAAACACAACCGATTGGCCAGGAGTGACCGCACGTTGTGCTTCATCGAATATGACCTTGCAGCTGTTATCAGTGTTTATTGTTACGAGACAGGCTTGGTCTTTTTGTCGGTAGCGGGTTTTAGCAGTACATCTAAACTCATTAGAGCTTGCTTTGCCGCTCACCCAGCTAAGTTGCGATGCGTTTAGGCTAACACTTTGCATCAGCGGATGATCGTGGCCTTGAGCAACGATAAGAACATTGTTGATAAGGTCTTTTTCCACTACATACCAAGGTGCTTCGGTAGCGGTTTTAACGCCACCAATGCCAAGACCTTGGCGCTGCCCCAGTGTGTAATACATCAATCCTTGATGAGTGCCAATAATTTCCCCCTCAGGTGTTTTCATATCACCGGGTTGAGCAGGTAGGTAACGCTGCAGAAAGTCTTTAAATTTACGCTCACCAATAAAACAAATACCAGTACTGTCTTTTTTACGGCTATTAATAAACCCAGCCTTTTGCGCTAGTTCACGTACGGCAGGTTTTTGCATATCACCAATCGGGAAGAGGGAACGGCTTAGTTGCGCTTGCCCCAAAGTATATAAAAAGTAACTCTGGTCCTTATTACCATCTAGGCCACGTTTCAACTGAAATTGTTCGCCTTGGTGAGCAATTTGTGTGTAATGGCCAGTGGCGATGTAATCTGCACCGAGTTGTGTGGCATAGTCTAAAAAGGCTTTAAATTTAATTTCTCGATTACAAAGAATATCTGGGTTCGGTGTGCGACCAGCGGCGTATTCACTTAAAAAGTTTTCAAATACATTATCCCAATATTCAGCGGCAAAATTAACTGTTTTTAGCTCAATGCCCAGCTTATCACTGACTTGTTGCGCATCGTCTAGGTCTTCTTTCGCCGTGCAATACTCACTGCCGTCGTCTTCATCCCAGTTTTTCATGAATAGGCCGGTAACCTCATGCCCTTGTTCAAGCAAACGTAAGGCCGCAACAGATGAGTCAACACCCCCAGACATGCCAATCATGACTTTATGATTATTCATTTTAAAACAGTGTGTTATGTGGGTTACTTTAAGTGATACTTGATGACATCTAAAGGGTAACGCTTACCGGCAAGGTAGTCTTTTAGGCTTTCTAAAATAACCGGGCTACGCAAGCGATTTTCATTCTCAATAATTTCATCATGGGGCATCCATAGGGCACGGATAATTCCATCATCAAGCTCGGTTGCAACGACTTCAGTGCATACGCTGCCAGAGTAAGTCGACCGATAATAAGTAGTTTCATTATCGTCGTTATGCCATAAATATGAACCAATAATAGCTTCTGGGGTAAAGCGATAGCCTGTTTCTTCCATTGTTTCCCTTATAACAGCATCCTCCATACTTTCATCAGGGTCTAGGTGTCCAGCAGGTTGGTTTAACACAGGCCCAGCAAGAGATTCCTCTTCTACCATTAAGAATTTACCGTCTAGTTCAACAATAGAAGCAACGGTTACATTGGGTTTCCAGATCATTCAGTGTCATCAGTATTATTAGAAGTGAGTATTATAGCTGAATTGAGTTGACGCTTTAATCACCTTAACCAAACTTATGTTTTATATTAAGTAATTGAGACAAATATAAGCGTCATTAAAAGTCCTGCAGTGAATTTAGCTCGGTTGGCATCTTTCAAAACAAGTAAAACTGATTCTGAAACAGCATTAATGAAATACCTGCGGAACCAAGTTATCGAGTAGACTGGCATTAAAGTATATCGTGGCAATTGAAGCTGTGAACAACAAAGAACAAAAATCTGTTTTTGTAATGGTGATAGCGAAAACAGAATTATATTTTTCACCATATAATTATAGAGAGCTTAATATGAGTAAAGGTACAGTGAAGTGGTTTAATGCAGACAAAGGTTTTGGTTTTATTACTCCAGAAGATGGTGGAAAAGACCTGTTTGTTCATCATTCAGAAATTCAAGCAGGTGGCGAATATGCAACATTGAATGATGGTCAGGAAGTGGAGTTTGAAGTAGGCCAAGGTCAAAAAGGCCCTTGTGCAAACAAAGTTCAAGCTTTGTAGGGAATAGCTTTTATGCTGAAAAATTTGAGTTTATATTAAGTACGTTTACTCAAGTTTTCAGCATATTTTTAATATATCAGTATTAACTAGCTCTAAAAAAACTAGGGTCAATGAGTTCAATAAAGTTTTTAGCAGGTAGCGATAGAGTCCCTTTACGTTTCATCGTCACACCATAGTAGTAATCAGGAAAATATTTCGATAATGGCTTGGCAACCAGCTGTTCTTTTCCTGTTAAAGCCACACTAGTAACAATTGAAATACCAAGCCCTAACTCTACATACTTTTTAATAATCTCCCAGCTCCACGCTTCTAAAGAAACGGTATAACCGAGCTTATGTTTTTGTAAAACGTCATCGACAATACGCCAAGTATTGAGGTGTTGAGGTGGCAAAATAAGCTCGTACTGCACAATATCGCTCAAACTAATATCATCAACTGACGCCAATGGGTGACCAAAAGGCATAATAAGCACTGGCACAAAACGGTACACTTTTTTATAGAGTATATCTGCCGGTACTTCAAGCATAGGGCCTACGGCAAAATCAACATCTCCGTTACGAATAGCATCCACACCTGACTTGCCAGATACGCTATGCAAACGTATATGGACATTCGGATATCGTTGCTTGAAGGTTTCTATAATATTTGGCAACAAATACAAAATACTGGCTTCGCCTGCGGCAATGTTTATTTCAGCTGTTTCTTCAGGCCTGTGCAATGCGGTAAAGCGTGTCGGTAAGCTATCCATTTGGTCAACCAAGGGTTGCGCGAGTTCTAATAGTTTTTTACCTGCCTCTGTTAGCGTTATCTTTGGACCATTCCTTATAAATAACTTTGCTTTAAGCTCTTTTTCTAAGCCTTGAATTTGTAGCGATACAGAAGGCTGGCTTAACTGTAATAACTCTGCAGCCTTTGAGAAACCGCCAACCTTTGCTGCCATACAAAACGATCGAAGCTGTTTATGTCGATTAGATTTTATGAGTTGTTCATTCATAAACTAATTCTATCATTAATTTAATTTATGATAGAGATAGTTTGATAGGGATTGTAGGGGGGTAGAAAGTTATTATAATGCATTGCACAAACCACTTAATCACGACCTTGGAGATTTAAAATGAAATCATTAACGTTTAAAGGTGAGATGACAACAGAATACGCCAGCATTTTTAACGCAGAGGCGAATAACTTTGTAGCGGCTCTTGCCGAAGAGTTTGCTCCACGAGTACGTACCTTGTTACAGGCTCGTAAAGACAAGCAAGAGGAGATTGATGCTGGTGTGTTACCTGATTTTTTAACTGAAACGAAATCCATTCGTGACGGTGACTGGCATATTTTAGGGGTGCCCGCTGATTTACAAGATCGCCGTGTAGAAATTACTGGCCCTGTTGATCGGAAGATGATTATTAACGCTCTAAATGCCAATGTAAAAGTATTTATGGCAGATTTTGAAGATTCTTTAGCACCTACGTGGGAGAAAGTCGCTCAAGGCCAAATTAACATGCGTGATGCGGTAAATTGCACCATTAGTTTAGACGATCCTAAGTCTGGCAAACATTACGAATTAAACGAAAGCCCTGCCGTACTGATCTGTCGTGCGCGCGGTTTACATTTACCCGAAAAGCATATCCATTTATATGGTCAAGATATTCCAGGTGGGTTGATAGATTTTGCCTATTACTTTTTTCATAACTATAAAGCTTTATTAGCAAAAGGCTCTGCCCCGTATTTTTATATTCCTAAGCTGCAATCGCATAAAGAAGCAAGATGGTGGGCAGATGTAATGGATAAAGCTGAAGATTTGATGGGTCTAGAAAGAGGCACCATTAAAGCGACCGTGCTGATTGAAACATTACCTGCCGTGTTTGAAATGGAAGAGATCTTGTACGAATTTCGTGATCATATTGTGGCACTGAATTGTGGCCGTTGGGATTACATTTTTAGCTATATTAAAACGCTTAAAAATTACCCAGATCGCGTGCTTCCAGATCGTCAAGTAGTGACAATGAATCAACCCTTTTTAAGTGCCTACTCACGGCTACTCATTAAAACTTGTCACAAACGTGGTGCGTTAGCAATGGGCGGCATGGCGGCTTTTATTCCAGCTAAAGATGCAGAGGCGAATACGGCGGTTTTAAAGAAAGTGGTAGGCGATAAAACCTTAGAAGCTCAAAATGGTCACGATGGTACCTGGGTTGCCCACCCTGGCTTAGCCGATACCGCAATGGCTGTGTTTGATGAGTACATAGGTGAAGGAAACGCAAATCAAATGAACGTATCACGTGCCGATGATGCCGAGATAACAGCGGCTGATCTTTTGGAACCTTGTGACGGTGACAAAACAGAGGAGGGCATGCGTGCTAATTTGCGTATTGCTGTTCAGTATATCGAAGCATGGATTCAAGGTAACGGCTGCGTCCCGATTTACGGCTTGATGGAAGATGCGGCAACGGCTGAAATTTCACGCTCGTCAATCTGGCAATGGATTCACCACGGTAAAGATTTAAGCAATGGAAAAAAAGTGACTGTTGAGTTATTTCGCGAGTTAATGAGCGAAGAAATGGAAACGATAAAAAATGAAGTGGGTGATGAGCGATTTAACGCTGGACGTTTCGACGAGGCGGCAAAGATCATGGACCGTTTTACAACATCCGAAGAGCTGGTGGATTTCTTAACTGTACCTGCTTACGACTACCTGTAATTTTTAGAAACTTAACCGCAAGGAGATAACAATGTCATCTTATACAAATGATATCAACGCTGTTTCAGAACTTAAGGAAGAAAATGGTTCATCTTGGGACGCCATTGGCGCAGAAGCTGTTGCACGTATGCGTGCACAAAATAAATTTAAGCACGGTCTTGATATAGCCAAATATACGGCCGATATTATGCGTGCTGATATGGCTGCATATGATGCTGATAGTTCGCAATATACGCAATCTTTAGGTTGCTGGCATGGATTTATCGGCCAACAAAAAATGATTTCTATTAAGAAGCATTTTGAAGGTAAAACAGACCGTCGTTACCTTTATCTATCCGGTTGGATGGTGGCCGCGTTACGTTCAGAGTTCGGTCCTTTACCTGACCAGTCTATGCATGAAAAAACCTCTGTTGCTGCCTTAATTAAAGAGCTTTACACCTTTTTGCGCCAAGCAGATGCACGTGAATTAGGTGGCTTATTCCGCGAGTTAGATGCGGTTCGTGAAGCAGGCGATACGGCGGCTGAAAAACGCATTCAACATGATATTGATCATCACGTCACTCATGTTGTGCCCATCATTGCCGATATAGACGCAGGGTTTGGTAATGCAGAAGCGACATATCTGATGGCTAAACAAATGATTGAAGCAGGTGCCTGCTGTATTCAAATTGAAAACCAAGTATCAGACGAAAAACAATGTGGTCACCAAGATGGCAAAGTAACGGTTCCCCATGAGGATTTTTTAGCTAAAATTCGTGCTGTTCGTTATGCCTTCTTAGAGCTCGGCATAGATAATGGTGTGATCGTAGCGCGTACTGACTCTTTAGGTGCCGGTTTAACTAAGCAAATAGCAGTAACCAATGAACCAGGTGATTTAGGCGATCAATACAATGCGTTCCTAGATTGCGATGAAGTATCACCAAGTGATATGAACAATGGTGATATTGTACTAAATCGAGATGGCAAATTATTACGCCCAAAACGTCTGCCTAGTAACTTGTTTCAGTTTAAAGCAGGTACCGGGGAAGCACGCTGTGTGCTTGATTGTATTACATCACTTCAACATGGCGCCGACCTTATCTGGATTGAAACTGAAAAACCACATATTGGTCAAATCGCTGGCATGGTTAACGCCGTTCGGGAAGTCGTTCCTAATGCTAAATTGGTGTACAACAACAGCCCATCTTTCAACTGGACATTAAACTTCCGGCAACAGGTATTTGACGCGTGGTCTAAAGCAGGCAAAGACGTTACAGCCTACGATCGAGACGCCTTAATGAGTGCGGAGTATGATAAAACGGATTTAGCAAAAGAAGCTGACGAGAAAATACGTACTTTCCAAGCTGATTCATCACGTGAAGCGGGTATTTTCCATCACTTGATCACCTTACCCACTTACCACACAGCAGCGTTATCGACAGACAATTTAGCCAAAGAATATTTTGGCGATCAAGCTATGCTGGGGTATGTAAAGGGTGTGCAACGTAAAGAGATTCGTCAAGGCATTGCCTGTGTTAAACATCAAAATATGTCCGGATCAGACATAGGAGATGATCACAAGGAATACTTTGCCGGTGCAGCCGCACTGAAAGCTGGCGGTAAAGACAATACAATGAATCAATTTTCATAATATCTATTCGTTTGCTAGTTCAAGCTAGCTTGAAAAACTAAACCCGAGACTCCATATATTGGAGCTTGGGTTTTTTTATATGTATTAAAAGCCCTTTTACATGAATGACTGGTTTGAGCTAAAAGGTGAGTCATAAGTTAGATTTTTTATATCAACACAGCAATCACTTTTCTGTCAAAATAACTATTAGACAACTTATTAAATTATTTAACCGTATGGCCGACTTACCTTTTGATGACAACAATGATGATGGCAGCCTAGCCGTACAAGATGCCAAGCCTCAGTTACAGAAACCACCGATGTATCAGGTGTTATTGCTAAACGATGACTTTACACCGATGGATTTTGTCGTCTCCATTCTACAAAGTATCTTTTATAAAGATAAGGAAGAGGCGGTGAGAATCACGATGAACGTCCATACTAATGGTATTGGTGTCTGTGGGGTTTACACTAAAGACATAGCAGAAACAAAAGTCCAACAGGTTTTAGCGTATTCCCAAGAAAATCAACACCCCTTGCAATGCACCTTAGAAGAAGTGGAGTAAATAATGCTTAACAAAGAATTAGAACAATCTTTAAATGATGCATTCAAAAATGCACACGAAAAGCGCCACGAATTTATCACGGTAGAACACTTATTATTAGCGATGATGAGTAATAAATCAGCGTGCGAGGTGTTTCAAGCCTCAGGTGGTAACGTTGAAAAAATGATAGCTGAGCTAGATGCTTATCTAGAAGAATCAACGCCTCTTATACCCAATGATATTGAGCGTGAAACACAGCCTACACTTGGTTTTCAGCGCGTATTACAACGTGCTGTATTTCATGTGCAATCGTCGGGTAAAAAAGAAGTCACGGGGGCCAATGTATTAGTGGCCATTTTTAGTGAGCAGGACTCTCAAGCCGTTTATCTTATGAACCGCCAAGATGTTACGCGCCTTGATGTAGTTAATTTTATCTCTCACGGTATTGCCAGAATCGACGATGATGATATGGGTAACTTTGAAGAAATACCTGCATCTGATAGCGAAGAACCAGCGAATGACCCGTTGAGCAAGTATACGGTTAATTTAAATGAACAAGCAAAATTAGGGAAAATTGACCCTTTGATCGGTCGAGAGAAAGAATTAGAGCGTACCATCCAAACGCTTTGTCGCCGCCGTAAAAACAATCCCTTATTAGTAGGCGAGGCGGGCGTCGGTAAAACAGCTATTGCAGAAGGTTTAGCGTTGCGAATTGTCGACGGCAATGTGCCCGAGATTTTAGAGGATACGACTGTTTACTCATTAGATATGGGTAACTTGGTCGCGGGTACTAAGTACCGTGGTGATTTCGAAAAAAGACTAAAGGGCTTAGTCAGCCAGTTAAAAACGCAGGAAAAAAGCATTTTGTTTATTGATGAAATTCATACCATTATCGGTGCAGGCTCTGCATCAGGTAGCGTGATGGATGCCTCAAACATGATTAAACCAGCGTTAGCTTCAGGTGATCTTCGCTGTATCGGCTCGACTACTTATAAAGAATTTAGAGGCGTTTTTGAGAAAGACCATGCATTAGCAAGACGTTTCCAAAAAATTGATATCAATGAACCCTCAGTCGATGACACCGTTCGTATTTTAAAAGGTTTAAAACCACGATACGAAGCGCATCACGGTATTGAATACAGTACCGATAGTTTGGAAGTTGCAGCAAAACTATCAGACCGTTACATTAATGATAAATTCTTACCGGACAAAGCGATCGATGTCATAGATGAAGCAGGCGCAAAACAACGCTTATTACCTGATGACGAGCGTCAGCCTATTATTCAAGCAGATGACATTGAAAAAATTATTGCTCAAATTGCTCGTATACCTGAAAAAAGTATTTCCTCTCAGGATAAAGACAAGCTTAAAGATTTAGCACGTAATTTAAAATTAGTTGTATTTGGTCAAGATGAAGCAATAGAAAAGTTATCCGATGCCGTTATTCTAAGTCGTGCTGGCTTAGGCCAAGAAGAACGAACCATTGGTTCCTTTTTATTCGCTGGCCCAACGGGTGTTGGTAAAACAGAAGTGACCAATCAATTAGCAAAAATAATGGGCGTGGATTTAATTCGTTTCGATATGTCTGAATATATGGAGCGCCATACCGTCTCTCGCTTAATTGGTTCGCCACCAGGCTATGTGGGTTATGACCAAGGTGGCCTGTTAACTGAAGAAGTGAATAAGCACCCGTATGCGATTTTATTATTAGATGAAATTGAAAAAGCACACCCAGATATCTTTAATTTGTTATTACAGATCATGGATCACGGAACATTGACCGATAATAATGGCAGAAAAGCAGACTTTAGAAATATTATGTTGGTGATGACGACAAATGCAGGGGCTCAAGAAGCCAGCCGTGCATCTATTGGGTTTACAGAGCAAGAACATTCATCCGATAGCATGCAAGTTATCGAAAAGTCATTTTCGCCTGAATTTAGAAATAGGTTGGATGCGGTTGTTCAATTTAAAGAATTGAGTGAAGAAACTATTATTCACGTCGTCGATAAATTCATTTTCCAGCTTGAGTCCCAGTTACATGAAAAAAATGTTTCATTAACATTAGAACCAGAAGCCAGAGCGTGGCTAGCTAAAAAAGGTTATGACCCCAAAATGGGGGCAAGACCGATGGATCGCACCGTTCAAGAGTTCATTAAAAAACCACTGGCTAACGAACTGCTATTTGGGCAGTTGATCAATGGTGGAACAGTTAACGTGTGTGTTAAGGATAATAAAATCGATTTTATTATCACTGAAACGCGAAAGGATTTGATCGAACAGAGTTAAAGCTTATTTAACTCGGTAGGTAATGCGGCCTTTGGTTAAGTCATAAGGCGTCATTTCCACCTTAACGCGGTCGCCAGTTAAGATACGAATGTAGTGCTTACGCATTTTTCCTGAAATATGTGCAGTAATGATGTGCCCGTTTTCTAACTCAACTCTAAACATTGTATTTGGAAGCGTGTCTTTTACAACGCCTTCCATTTCAATTTGATCTTCTTTTGCCATGTTTTCCTTTAAAATTTTAACTAACAGCGACGCTTTAACAAGCGAATGCGGCGCGATTTTACACTATTTGAGCGAGTTTAGTACGAATTGCCTTAAAAAGTTAAGGGGGAATCTAAAGAAGCACTTTGCTCAGGGAGTAGATCGTCCTTTTGATAAGCACGCCAATCTCCTTCAATCAACAACTCAATAGGTCTAAATTTTGACTTATAGCTCATCTTCACCGAGTTTTTTATGTAATAACCCAAATATAAATGCGTTTTTTTAGTCTCTTTTGCGACTTTTATTTGTTGTAAAACACTATATGTACCAAGGCTTCTAGATGAATAGTCTGGATCAAAAAAGGTGTATACAGCGGATAGAGCTTGAGAAAATATATCGGTAACAGAAAGAGCTATTAGTCTACCGCGCAAGCGCGTTTCATACATTAAGGTATTACCAAACGACTCACATAAAAATGTTTTATAATCTTTTTCAGTAAAATTTTCCATTGAACCAGCAGGGTGCTTAAACCGCTGATAACGCAAATATAATTCATAGTGCTCTTCTGAAAATTCCGCTTTAACAGCTGAGAATATAAGCTCTTTATTCTTATTGATAAGCCGTTTCTGACTTTTAGAGGCCTTGAAATGATGCACATTGATCCGGCAAGAAATACAAGCACGGCAAGTGGAACAATGAGGGCGGTATGCATAAGCACCACTTCTTCTAAAGCCCACGGCTATTAGGTATTCATAAATACCTGGCGTTACGGTGACATTAGGAGAAATAAAAACACTTTGCGACTGCTGGCCCTTTAAATAATCACAGTCATGCGCTGATGATATGTATAGCTCTAGCTGCCGAGAAGGCTGTGTGGTCTCTTTCATTAATCAATTAACCACGCATTTTTGTGTGTAACTTGAGAACAATATAACTCGAGCTGGCGGACAAAGACATCTCGTGAAATAGTTGCCGCTCCTAATGTTTCCAAATGCTCAGAATGTACTTGGCAATCAATCATTCGATAACCCCATTCGACAAGTTGTTGACATAAAAAAGCAAAACCAACCTTCGAAGCATTGCTCTGAAGACTAAACATGGATTCGCCAAAAAAAACTTGTCCAATAGCCACTCCATATAGGCCACCAACGAGTTTATCAGCCGACCAAACTTCAATTGAGTGAGCATGGCCCAATTTAAAAAGTGTTTCATAGGCATCAATCATCGAAGTCGTAATCCAAGTCCCTTCTTGGCCTTTTCTAGCAGCTGAACACGCTAAAATAATATCGCTAAAAGCTTTGTCGAACGTGCAATTAAATTGCTTGCTCTTGATTACTTTTTTAAGGCTACGAGACAGATGAACCTCTTTAGGCTTTAATACCATCCTCGGGTTTGGCGACCACCAAAGAATAGGCTGGTCTTCTTCAAACCATGGAAATATACCGCAGCGATACGCATTTAGTAAACGTTGGGGGCTTAATGAGCCCCCAGCCGCTAACAAGCCATCGGGTTCTTTTAATGCACTATCAAGTGTAGGAAAAGGCGCCGAATCATCATTTGGATCAAGCCAAGCTAACATGAGTCACTAGATAGAGATTAACTATCTGCCAAATGATCAAGATAGCGTTCGGCATCTAACGCTGCCATACAACCTGAACCTGCAGAGGTAATCGCTTGCCGATAAATTGAATCGGCGACATCACCGGCTGCAAAAACACCTGGAATACTGGTTTGAGTTGCATTACCAGAATTCCCACTTTCGGTTGTTAAATAGCCATGAGGCATATCTAATTGGCCTTCAAAAATTTGAGTATTAGGTGAGTGACCAATCGCCACAAAAACACCTTCTAAATCAATTTCTTTGGTCGTGTTATCTTGCGTGTTTTTAATACGAATACCCGTAACACCCATTTCATCGCCCAGCACTTCGTCCAATTGATTAAACCATTCGACCGAAATATTACCGTCAGCTACTTTTTTCATTAACTTATCAGACAGGATTTTTTCTGAGCGAAATGAGTCGCGGCGGTGAATAACCGTCACATGCTCGGCAATGTTTGACAGATAGAGCGCTTCTTCAACCGCAGTATTACCTCCACCAATAACGGCAACACGCTGTTTTTTATAGAAAAACCCGTCACATGTCGCACAAGCTGAAACGCCTTTACCCTTAAATGCCTCCTCAGAAGGTAAGCCCAAGTATTTAGCAGACGCACCAGTGGCAATAATTAATGCATCACATGTATAAGTACCCGCATCACCGATTAATTTAAATGGCCGCTGTTGTAACTCAGTAGTATGAATATGGTCGAATTGAATTTTAGTTTCAAACCGTTCAGCATGTTGCTTCATTCGTTCCATTAAGGCAGGGCCTTGCAAGCCTTCTACATCACCTGGCCAATTATCTACATCTGTGGTTGTCATCAACTGACCACCTTGTTCAATACCAGTTATTAATAGAGGGTTTAAATTAGCCCTAGCCGCATAAATAGCTGCGGTATAGCCAGCAGGCCCCGAGCCTAAAATAATTAATCGATGGTGTGAATTTTCGCTCATGAAAGGCTCCTCAAGTCAGTAATTTGTATAAATTTCATGCTGGCATTGTATGGTGACGAAAAAGAAACAACAGCATTCAATTCAACATTAAAGCGAGGTAGTATGGCGATAAGAATTACTTAGGTAAAGTGCTAAACATATGAATATAGGTATTCCAAAAGAGATTAAAGTTGCTGAAGGTCGCGTTGCATTAACGCCTAACAGCTGTGCAGAGCTGATTGCCAATGGCCATCAAATTTTTATGCAGCAAAATGCAGGTTTGATGAGCGGATTTAAGGACTCAGAATATCAGTTGGTTGGCGTAAGCGTTTGCTCATCCGTTGAAGAGTTATATCGCTCTAGCCAGCTAATTATTAAGGTTAAAGAACCTTTAGAAAGCGAGCTAAAATATTTAACAGCCAAGCATGTGCTTTTTTGCTTTCTTCACCTTGCAGCGAATGAAAAACTCGCTTACGAGTTATCTCGCATTGGTTTGACAGCCGTAGGGTTTGAGTCGGTGAGGGAAAATAATCAATTGCCGATTCTAAAGTTGATGAGTGAGATAGCTGGCAAGTTATCTGTTCAAATTGGCGTAACACTAATGCACCAATACCAAGGAGGTTCGGGACTATTATTAGGAGGTTTGCCCGAGTTGAGCATTGATAAAGGGCAAGTATTAGTTTTAGGTGCAGGCTCTGCTGGAAAACAAGCGGCCCTGTTAGCGCGAAACATGGGTGCTAATGTTCTAGTGTATGACCAATCGCACGTTGCATTGGCAGAACTGAAGCAATTAGACTCGCTCATCCATACCGTTAATAATGAAAGTGAGTGCTTGGCACTGCTGGGATCTACAAACTTACTAGTCGGTGCACTGCATGTAGCGGGTAAGAAAAGCCCTCATTTCATTAACCGTTCTGACTTAATGCTAATGATGGATGGATCGGTGATCGTTGATATTTCAGTTGACCAAGGTGGCTGCATTGAAACAACCCGTCCAACAACTTATGACCAGCCAACCTTTGTAGAGGAGGGTGTTACCCATTTTTGTGTAGCTAATATGCCTGGCGCTGTCCCCAGAACAGCAACACAAGCCTTATCTTCAGTATTACCAGCATATATTCATCGACTTACAAAAGAAGGTTGGGGTGAACAAGATACCGTTATGAAATCAGCCATTAATGTCAAAGCAGGAAAAGTATTAATTAATCTACTTTAGACACTAATGACGATAACATTTAACTTAAAGTGTACCTTCAAGCAGTTTTCTATTTAACTCAGCCCAACCTGTACCAGATTTAGCAGCACCTTCTAAATAGTCTGCTGGTGCTGATAGGTAAGGAGGACGACACGGCCCAGCATTCATCCATCCTGCTGCGTTAATACGTGCTTTTTCTAACTGAATATTATAACGAGAGAATTCAGCAAACCCTCCAGGAGGAAATAGGCTAGAAAGTGCTAGTGCCATTTGTGGGTAAAGCGCATCAGGTCTACTCCAGTCACCCGTCTTAACCGCTTCTTTAACGCTATCGCGCCAATGAATAGTTAGTTCTGGGCCTGTACAAGCAAGCGGTGACCAAAAAGCTGTGTGGAATTCTGGATCCATTTTAGCTGCATCTGCGTGGTCAACTTCTAATGTAAGGAACCTGATTTGTTTACGAGACACCAATGTGTGAACGTGTAGCTGTGCAATATTAATGTATTTGCAAGTAATGACTTGAGGAATGTTTGCAACCTGAGCCCAAAATGGAGCGGGGAAGTCAAACTTGAACGCCTCTGGGTTAGCATAAATAGCAATAGCCATTTCAGGTACAGCTTCAGCAACATCTTGGTAGAAACGAACAGCAGCAGGCACATCAATTTGCTGCCACATTGGTAAACCTAACATAGTGCCATCAGCACCAATATCTCTTGCATGCTTTAACTGGCGAATTGTTTCGCGAGTGTTCATTGTTGTTACACCAACAAAAATAGGTACACGTCCGGCTGCAGTCTCAACCATGACTTCCATCATTTTCTTCTTTTCTTCCCAAGTCAGGGTTGCACCTTCTCCAAATGTACCTTGACTCATGATAGCGTCAACACCTGATTCAATAAGACCTTCAACAGCTCTTGCCACTTCATCATAGTCTACAGTGTCTTCAGTTCTCCAGTCTTCAGCTGTTTCAATTGCTGGAGTAGGGATGATTGCCCAAGCACCATTTACGTCTTCTACCGTTAATCTATCTTGTCTTCTCGCCATAATTACATCCGCCTATTTGTTTATAAAATTAATAGTTACTAAAATTTAATATACCAATGATTACCATTAGTTTTTACTAATGTATCATTTTAACCTTATATTGATCTCAACATCAATCAAGTAAATCAGCTTCACTCAATGTATTTAGTTTAATCGCCTAAATTATCTTTCAAGCCAATAATTGCAACCGATAAAAATTTTGAAAACCTAGTAGCGGTTTAGTAATTAATCCACCCGTAGTAGTTGTTAAACTGCTTAACATTACATTCTAAAAAACGATTTATCGCATCTAGGTGATGATTGGATCGGCTTTTGATTTATAGATGGCCAACTGGTGACACCTGAAGATTACTTTGTAACACCGGGTAAAATTCGAGCTCATAAATATCTCAAGATGGCGATTGATTTTAGGGCTGACGAGAACACCAGGCTAAAACAAGAGATCGAGCGCTTAAACTCACCTAAAGCCTTTTTATACGACCGGAAAAGTTTTCCATAGAACCTAAAGACTACAAGCTGGTAAGCCTTAACCTACCTCATATGGTGTGATATCTTACTTCGTATAATGTATATTATGTTAAATTATAACTTAAGCAGGAACAATTCAGTAACCCTTTGTATATCGTTAATTAACCTCATTAATAAATTTACAGCCTTACACATCAACCTACAGTTACCCGAGTAACTCATTGAAATATTATTATTTAACGACGACTATTTCCAATTGATAACATCAAATTTAGGTGTTTATTAAACAAGGGTAAATTACCGTAAGGATTTATTATCTGCTCAGCCAACCACGTATAGGCCGATTCTAAAACAATATTAATTTGGCCAAATGCTTTCACCTAAGCTAAATATCTTTGTTACGTTTTAATTCTATGGCTTTCAAACATCTAGTCTTTGCGATAACTAATGTTATGTTGTATCATCACTTTTATTATGTGGGACGCGCTATTCAACTGCAAACATACACTGGAGCAATCTACTTCAATGATGTAAGCGGTATCAATACAGACACGACCATAGTTTGACGCGACATATCGCTATACCATTCTGGCGGCTTGAAGATAAAAAAACCTATAACCTAAAAGGTCACTAAGATGAATACTACATTACTAAAATTCATTAGCCTTAATCTTACTCTCGTAAGTTTTGCAATACATGCCGAGGAACCAAAAGCCAACCTAGATGCGCACGTTCATGGCGTATCTGAACTGATGATAGTAGCCGAAGATAATGCACTTGAAATTCAATTTAAATCACCCGCTATGAACCTGGTCGGTTTTGAGCATCAGGCAACATCATCAAAAGACCTTAAGGCGGTTGAAAAAGCCGCTTCAACGCTTCGTCAACACGATTCGCTTTTATTAATGTCTAATGCTAATTGCAAGTTGACCAATACGTCTGTCGACCTATCAAAAATTGTCGATACAGAGCATCACGATAATGATCATGACAGCAGTTCCAGTAACCACGAACATGCACACAACGACAATGATGATAGCCATCATAACCATGATGAGAATCACAGTGAAATAATGGTCACCTATAAATACCACTGTCAAGACAGCACCTCCCTGCCCTCAATAACCGTGAATTTATTTGAGTTCTTTACAGGTATTGAAGAAATCAACACCATGTGGGTTAACCAAACTGGGCAAGGCGCCATAACACTCCGACACAATAACCGTATTATTAACTTTTAGGCCGCACTTATGGATAACACAGATAGCATCATTCAATCTGCAGAACGTCATTGCAAAGATCACGGCACCCGACTAACGGAAAAAAGAAAACAAGTTTTAATGGGACTTATACAGTCTGACATGGCCCTTTCCGCTTATGAATTAATCGCTGAGGTAAAGAAAATATATAATCAAGACCTTGCCGCCATGTCGGTTTATCGCATTTTAGAGTTTCTAGAAAGTGAAAAACTGGTCCATAAGCTCAAATTAGCAAACAAATATGTCGCTTGTGAACATATCAGCTGCGACCATGCTCATGGCGTGTCGCAATTTTTGATTTGCGGACAATGTAATAAAGTTAAAGAAATCAACATTAAGCCAGCGACTATGGCGGAACTTCAAACGACCGTTGACAAAGCCGGATTCAAACTTATCAGCCCCCAATTTGAAATGAACTGCATTTGTGCTGATTGTCTAGCACATGCAGCCTAACAACCTAGGACAGTATTAAATGAAAACAACACAAGTGATGACAGACAAACTAGCGATTGGCCTATCAGTGTTATGCACCTTTCACTGCCTAGCCCTCCCCCTTCTATTGGTCTTACTGCCCAGTATGGCCGCATTGGGGTTAGATAACGAAAACTTCCATCTCTGGATGGTTGTAGCTGTCATCCCAAGCAGCCTTTATGCTTTAACCTTAGGGTGCAAACAACATAAACGCTATCAATTGCTTTATTTAGGCGCCATTGGATTAGGGTTGCTCATCCTAGCATTGGCGTTAGGCGAAGATCGAATCGGTGAGTTCGGTGAAAAAACATTGACCGTGTTAGGGGCTTGCTTTGTAGCGGCTGGCCATTGGTTTAATTACCGCCTTTGTTCTGCACTAGACCATGAAGATTGCGCCTGCCCTAACGATAAAGATTCAGGTGTCAATTGAAACGTGACTACTTTATCGCCTTAGAGCAAAAAAGTAATAACACTCTATTAGAATTACCTGAAGTTATAGAGCAGCTTGCCTTTAACGAGCAGGGTTTAATTCCTGTTATTACTCAAGATGCAAACACCCAGTCGGTATTAATGTTCG
>OJDD01000078.1_pt1 | contig 34547 bp, 35 predicted proteins | sample 1592591 | NCBI WGS metagenome assembly OJDD01 (sample SAMN05416809, study PRJEB24817) | seawater metagenome | isolation source: Sea water | place: Canada:Atlantic | collected 2013-07 | reverse complement strand
ACGAGATAGCGTAGCGTCTCGTGGGCTCGGAGATGTGTATAAGAGACAGACTTAGGGCCATTCGACTAAACTTCTTGGGCGACCATTTAGCAAGTAGTTGTGTTATTTTGATCGTTTACATACAGTAAACAAAATGATAAAACATTTATGCATACAGGTTTAAAGTTCTTTTTCACGACCGGAAATAAAGCAAAAATCGATGTTTCCCTTGCCAGTAAACTGAAGGTTCGATTGCAAGCATTGCACACGGCTGAATCAGCTGATGATATGAATATCCCAGACTGAAGTTTTCAAGAATTAAAAGGGGGGAGAGGGTGTTTTTTCAATAACTGTTAATGGTAATTGGCGTGTTACTTTTGAATTTGTTGATGGTAATGCATTAATCTTAAATGATAGGGACTATCACTAATGACTATAGGGCAGCATGAACCCATGCACACAAGCGAGTTTATCAGAGAGGTTTACCTAGCCCCTTTTGGCATTGGGTCAAATTAATTAGCACGTGAATTAAAGCTTAGTAAAGGCTTAATAAGCCGCTTAATGAACAGTATTGCAAGTATTACACCTGATATTGCTTTAAGACTTTCAAGTGTACTTGGTATATCCCCAGAGAACTGACTAAGGATGTAAGATAACTATGAACTGTTGGAAGCTAAGCAGAATTTTATCTTTGATCAATTCAAGCTACTTCAGCTTGCATAGTTTTTTAGTCCCCGACGATCGTTTGAAAATCAATCTGGCTGACCCCCCATGATTTTATTAGATGAAGCGTGTAAATGTGGCGTGGATGTAATTCATAAGAAATAGTAGTTATTAAAGTTTATAAATTAAGGAATTAAAGTTGTTTAATAACCAAACAATACTTATTACTGGTGGGACTGGTTCATTTGGGAGAAAGTATGTGCAAATTCTTCTTGAAAAATATAAGCCGAAAAAAATAATTATTTTTTCTCGCGATGAACTTAAGCAGTTTGAAATGCAGCAGAAATTTAGCGAGTCTTGTATGCGCTATTTTATTGGTGATGTTCGTGATCAGGCTCGTTTATCAGAGGCTATGGAAGGTGTAGATTACGTCATACACGCTGCCGCTATGAAACAAGTTCCTGCAGCCGAATACAACCCCATGGAGTGTATTAAAACAAATATTTATGGTGCAGAAAACGTCATAAAGGCGGCGATTAAAAATAAGGTAAAAAAAATTATAGCCCTTTCTACAGACAAAGCTGCCAATCCAATAAGTTTGTACGGTGCAACTAAATTAGCTTCAGATAAGTTGTTTGTGGCAGCAAACAATATGGTGGGGGGGGGAGAAACGCGCTTTAGTGTCGTGCGTTATGGGAACGTGGTTTGCTCTCGTGGGTCAGTTGTACCTTATTTTAGAAATTTAATTGAGCAAGGTGCAACAGAGTTACCCATAACTCATGCAGATATGACGCGATTTATGATTACATTGCGCCAAGGCGTTGAGTTTGTGTTTAAGAATTTTGAGAGAATGCAAGGTGGGGAGATTTTTGTGCCTAAAATTGCATCTATGCGGATGCTCGAATTAGCTAAAGCGATAGCACCAACCTTACCTCAGAAGATTGTTGGTATCCGTCCTGGGGAAAAGCTGCATGAAATAATGTGTCCTTCAGATGACAGCCATTTGACCTTAGAATTTGAGGACCATTATGTTATTTGTCCAACTATTCAATTTTCTCATAACTCAGATTTCACCAGTAATTTATTTGACGAAGTAGGAGTGCCAGTTGCACAAGGGTTTGAGTATAACTCTGGAAATAACTTGCAGTGGCTGTCCCATCAAGAGTTGTTAGATATGGAGCTTGACTTCTGAGGTTGGTGGTTAAGCTGAGCAATATTAGTTGGATGATGAACTTAAAAAGACATTTAGGTATATATGGATGCATAAACTAATGATTTACAATCAGGCTTTGTTAAATTAAATATTGGTATGAAAAATGTTTAATAGTAACGAAAAATACTTTAGTGAACTGCTTCTTGCTCTGGATGACATGGCATTACAGAAAGAAATTTATGTGCCATCTTCATTTTGGCGTGAAGCTACATTGAAGATAGCAGAGGAAATTTGTAGGCTAGGCGTAGAGCATTTTCGGTCCTATCGGCTGCCATTAAGTTATTTTGTGCCCACTTATGGTTGTCCGGGAAATTTTTTTTCCAAAGAGCAAACAAATTATTTGATTCAAGGGCTTGAGGATAGTGCTCTTAAAATAAACAAACCAAAACTGGCGTTAGAAAATTTCTTGAATGGGCAGGCATCGGCAATGGCTGATTATCGGGTTCTAAAAGCATCAGATAATGAGAAGAGTCCGCCTTTCTTGCATTTGTTCTCTGAGAGCTCAGTTGGGAGTCCAGTTGAACGCTTTGAATTTGGTTCAAGATTTTTCAGCCGCTCTTCATTGAACTATCTGTTGGGCCTAGCCTTTTTGAAAAAACACCTTGGTGAGAGTGAGGTTGAAAATGTATTGGAAATTGGGGGGGGCTTTGGGAGTTTAGGCGAAGTTTTAAGCAGCACGAAAATACCAAATTTACGCTATATTGATATTGATATACCCCCTACTAGTTTTGTTGCGCAGTATTATTTGACGGGAGTTCTAGGTGAAGAAAATGTAGCAACGTATGCCCAAACAAAGGAGCTTGCGGAAATTGATATTGAGGCGCTACCAATGGCTTCTGTTTTATGTTCCTGGCAAATTGAGAGAGTTGTAGGTGAAGTTGATTTGTTCGTTAACTTTATTTCTTTTCAAGAGATGGAGCCACATATAGTAGAAAATTACTTAAAACATGTCTCTCGGCTTAAAACTAAGTGGGTCTTATTGCGTAATATGCGAGAAGGCAAGCAAATAAAAAAAGGGGCGGGCTCAGTTGGTGTGGAAGTGCCAATTCTTACGGATGACTATATAGCCATGTTGCCAGATTATGACTTGGTTGAGAGAAATGTGCTTCCATTTGGATTTACGACGGTTGATGGTTACCACTCAGAACTGTTGTTGTTGAAAAGAAAATCTACATGAGTCAAATGCTCTTAAATGTTAGTCAAAAAAAATATGGATTAAACTTTAAACCATGGTTAAAAAACTAAATAACAAACACATTGTAATTAGATGATTATTCCTTATGGAAAGCAGGATGTTAATCAGGTAGATATTGATGCGGTTATAAAAGTTTTAGAGTCTGATTTTTTGACTCAAGGGCCGCAAGTACCATTGTTTGAAAAAAACATTATGGATTACTGCAACGTGAACTATGCAGTGGCAACCAATAGTGCAACATCTGCTTTACATCTCGCTTGTAAGTCGCTTGGGCTAGGTGATGGGGATTGGCTTTGGACGAGCCCCAACACATTTGTCGCGTCGGCAAACTGCGCTCGTTATTGTGGGGCGCAGGTGGATTTTATTGATATCGACCTCCAAACATACAATCTTTGTGCAGATGCGTTAGAGCGCAAGTTGATAACTGCGAAGAAAGAAAACAAACTACCAAAAATTGTTATGCCGGTGCACTTTGCTGGGCAGTCGTGTGACATGAAGCGTATTCATGAATTAAGCCAACAATATAAATTTAAAATCGTTGAAGATGCGGCTCATGCAATTGGTGGAAAATATGACAATAACCCCATTGGCTGTTGTCAATATGCCGACATAACCGTTTTTAGCTTTCATCCTGTAAAAATCATTACGACAGCGGAAGGGGGTATAGCGACTACGAATGATGAAAAGCTGGCTGCTACAATGAAATTGTTAAGGAGTCATGGTGTGACAAGAGACCCTCGCCGGATGGAAAACATTCCTGATGGCGGTTGGTATTACGAACAAATTGAACTGGGTTACAATTACCGTATGACGGACGTGCAAGCGGCGTTAGGTAGTAGTCAAATGCAAAGGCTAGAAAAGTTTATAGAGATTCGACATCAGATAAAAAAACGCTACGATGTAGCGTTAAAAGCTTTGCCCGTTTTCTTACCTTATCAAGCAAAAGAGTGTGTTTCGTCGATGCATCTCTACCCTATTTTGCTTGATTTAGAGCGACTAAATAAAACACATGCCCAAGTCTTCAGTGAACTTAGAGAAAAAGAGTTGAGTGTTAATTTGCACTATATTCCCGTTTATAAGCACCCCTATTTTCGACGGTTAGGTGTAAAACAAACGACGTGTCCAAATGTTGAAGAGTATTATAAACGTGCGATCAGTATACCGATGTATTCGGGCTTAACTGAAACCCAGCAAGAACGTGTTGTCAGCGAGCTTTCCGCGGTTTTACAGTGAACGTTTGCATTATTCCAGCGCGCGGAGGGAGCAAAAGGATTCCGTCCAAGAACATTAAACCATTTCATGGGAAGCCTATTATTGCTTACTCAATTCAAGCGGCGTTAGACAGTGAATGTTTTGATTCAGTGATCGTATCGACAGATAATGAAGATATTGCCGATGTGGCAATAGAGTGTGGTGCGGATGTGCCTTTTATAAGGCCTAAAGCATTAGCTGATGATTACCAAGGAACAGATAACGTCGTTCGGCATGCTATACAATGGTGCCTTAATAACGATAAACGCATTGAGCGTGTCTGCTGTTTATATGCCACGGCACCTTTCGTCACCCCAAGCATGCTCCAAGATGGGTTGGCTTTACTCATAGACACTAAGAAGGATTATTGTTTTGCGGCGACGGCGTTTGATTTTCCAATTCAACGAGCGCTTAAGGTGACAGAAAATGGAGGAATTGAACCATTCGATAAAGAGTCAATTGAAAAACGCTCTCAAGATTTAGAGCTCGCATATCACGATGCAGGGTTGTTTTATTGGGGGCGAGCGGAGGCGTATCTTAAGAATAAAAATTTTTATTCTGATGCGACGATTCCTTTGTTTTTACCGACGTATTTGGTGCAAGATATTGATACGTTGGATGATTGGAAAAGAGCGGAATTAATGTACTCACTACTATTGGCAGGGGCTCAGTAGTGTTCGGAATATGTAGGGATGCTCGTTAGTACTATGGGGCGTTTGTGTGTGTATTGCGATGGTAATGTGCGGAGTGGTTTGGGGCATTTGTCAAGATGTATGGCGTTGGCGACCATTGTTCGAAAATTTGATTCAATGGTGCGTGTTGTCTTCATTGGTCATTATGAGCAGTACGCCCTAGATAGGATGCAAGCGTCGGCATTTGATTTTATCCAATTGCCGATAGACGTTTTTAATACGGCTTATGTTTTAGAGGTGCTTGGCTTCCAAGAAGCAGATTTTTTGCTTATGGATAGTTACACTTTGCCGCAGAGTTTTTATAACGAGTTATCAGCTAAAGCCCTTAAATGGGGCGTCTTAGATGACTTTGAGTTATTAGATTATTCAGACGCCCAGTTAGTGATTAATTTTAGGGTGGGTGCAACAGAAATGTTTAATTATGCCGCAAGAACGCGTGCGTTAGGCCCTCAATTTTTCCCCGTGAATTTAGAGTTCGAATCCATACGCCGGAAGAATCAAGGTCAACAGGTAGAACAAAAAGTTGAACATATATTGATATGTTTAGGGGGTAAAGACTTATTCGGGGTAAGTCTTGAATTACTCAAAACAGTCGCGTTAGTTTTTAATTTAGCACGCATTACGCTGTTGTCATCCGACGAATCATTGGTCGTCACGCTGAATGAACGCTATAAAGGTACAGAGTTAATAAATATTGAATGTTTGTGTACAGATGTTCACAAAAAAATGACCAATGTTGATTTGATTGTTTCAGGTGGAGGTTTGCTTAAGTACGAAGCAAGTTATTGCGCGATTCCCAATGCAACGCTTTCACAAACGAGAGAGCAACAGCAAGATACGTTAGTTTTAGAAAAAGAAGGGGTAACGTTGAGTCTTGGTTTGGCTTCTCAGTTCGACAAAGAAGAAGTAAAAGTATCGCTCAAGAGGCTTTCTCAAAAGAAAAGACAAATAATGCGTGAGCAGCAAGTGCTTGTATACCCTGTCGATGTGTTTCAACCATTAGCGCGTGTCGTCTTAGATCAGCTATAAGTTAAACGGTTATTGTGTTTTACGGGCGGCGTCAGCCCAACCTATGTTTGCAACCATATCAATGATAGAAAGATAAGGGACAAAAGGAGTGACATTTTTTTGTGGATAGGGCTGAGGAGAAAAATTTTGAAAGACAACGTCTATGGCTGATGGCGCAAAATCACCGTCTTGCTCAATATACTCTTTAGAACCCATTGGACTTAAGTAGTTATTACATTCAAGTTGGTGGCAAATTGAGACCAATCGCTGAGTGCGAGGTGCAGTGATGTTCAAGTTACTTGAAAAATGAAAAACCGGCTTGAATTCTAGTTTTTTTGCGATGGACATGATGATGCTAGTATTAAGGTTTACCAAGGTGATAATCTTCTTATCATTAATTAGAGGCAAAATAGTGTTCAACATATCTAAACCATGTTCATGTTTGCGATATAAATGAGTGATAAGTTTGCTATGTTTTTCTCTCCAGTTCTGGTTTTCATCAAGAGCGACCTGGTTTAATGCTTGATTTCTAGAGCCTAGAATGGGTAGCGTTATAAGATGTTCTTCACCTTGATTTAATACCTTATTTCTAACGTGCCACGACTGCTTTTCAATTTTAACGTCATCAAGAAACACAAAATGATCAGCTTGGGAGATAAGATTAAAGTATCCCATCCACGGTATATAGGTGGGTTGCATAATGACAGCGGTAGTCATTTATTTAAGTGCATAGTAAATTCAAAAGGAATAGAATTTTCTTTAACTAAGTAATCATGCCGTAAAGTAATGAAGGCAGATAATTCATTTTTACAAAAATGAAATAGCTTTAAGGGGTCGGTGTAATAAAGTCCTTTATCTTGATAATCCACATACGTAGATAACGCATTAAATGTAACCACACGGTTAGAAGCTGCGTGCATTTTTATTAAGCTATTTGTTATAAAATCCCAATTGTCTTCCATTTCATTATTAAAAACGCCACTTAAAAGTATGACATCGTAATTTTCAGGTAGGGGATCTTGTTGTATGTCGAAGAGACTAAAGGAGGAGTTCAAGTCATCTTGAAACGCAGTCTGAGCGTGATGGATAAAGTCAGGGACAAAATCAAGGCCTAAATAAGTGCCTTTAAACTCTTTTTTGTGCCTTAAAAAGGTAAGCATATCACCCAACCCACAACCTAAATCTAGGACTTTGTCGGTAGGGCGAATTAGCTCGCACAATATTTCAAAACGTTTATATTGGCTTTCTGCAGAGCTGTACTGTACAGCGTTATGGTTCGCTCCATTTTTTTGAAATAAATTTATATAGTGTTTTTTTAACGACATAATAAAAAGTAGCTAGAATTAAGAGTATTTAAATAATCATTATGCGTGTTCTTACAAAAATACTCTAATAATTTTAAGGAGATAAATTGGAAACAGCGGTAGTTGTTGGTGGAGGCATTGCAGGAATTTACAGTGCGCTTTTGTTAAGAAAAAGTTATGAGACTGTGTACTTGATTGAGCAAGACGATTCATTAGGTGGATTATTACGTTCAACTAAAAACGAACATGGGGATTGGTTTGATTACGGCACTCATTTTATTGTAGGTACAGGGGTTGAGGCGATTGACAATGTAATTTTAAGTGAAGATTTACGAGAAGACTGGCAGTTTTTTGCTAATGAAAAAGGGGGTAATTTCTTTAGAAATTCTTTAAGTGATGGCGTTTTTTATTAATGCCAAGGACATAGGGAATGCTTACTATCATGGATTAAGTGATTTTTTAGAAGTTGTGGATGACGATGTCAAGTTTAATAACGTCAAAGAAGAATTGAACGGGACATTTGGCGTTACTTTTGCGACTGAAATTTTCACTCCTGTCTTGCAAAAGTTACTTTGTGTGGACTCTTTAAATGAAATCGTTACGGGTGCCCATTTACGTTTTGGGTTAAAGAGATTGAAAGTCTTAAACGAAGCGTCGACTAAACTGATTAAAAACATCCCATCGTATGACGCCAGGATGAGTTATCACACGACCAAGGATGCTTTATCAACTTGTCCGCTATATTACCCTTCCAAGGGTGGTGTAGGTCAGTGGACATTGGCGCTTGAAAAGAAATTACGCGATGTAGGTGTTAAAATATTATGTGGCAGATCCATATTAGGTATGGATTCAAACGATAAGACGATTCAGTCACTTACTTTGGATGATGGGGTTAAGGTGAATTGTGATATTTTAGTATGGACGGTGCCTTTAATTTTCCTTTTTCGAGCTGCAGAAATTAAGTGTAAAACAGAGCGCCCCTCTTTCGTGCATACAACACTTTTCCATTATGTTATTGATCAGCCGCCTTTAAACCAAAATCACTATCTTTACTGTTATGAGCCGAACTTACTTCCATTTCGTGTTACGTTGTATTCTAACCTCCAATCGGTGATTTCCGCGAATACAGAGCGTCATAGAGTTACGGTTGAAGTTTTGAGTAAAGAAGCATTAGATTTAGAAAATTCAAAAAAGGATGTGTGGCAAGATTTAATAAAAATGAAATTGGTAGCAAAGAAATCAAATGTCTTGTTTCAACATACGGAATGTATTCAACAAGGGTTTCCTAAATTCACGCATGAGTTCGTAAAGTCTTCTAAGTATCAATATGATTTAGCGATGGATTCATTTTCTAACCTGTCAATTCAGGGTAAAAGCAATACGAAAGATTGGTTTATGAACGACATATTTAAGTCTATTTATGCCGAGTTTGGAAAATGATGGTAGGTATTAATATGCAAAAAACAGTACAAATAGGGCGTTATAAAGTGGGTAAAGGTGAGCCACCTTTTGTAATAGCTGAGATGTCAGGGAATCATAATCAGTCTTTAGAACGCGCATTGTTAATTGTAGAAGAGGTCGCAAAAGCGGGGGCTCATGCGTTAAAACTTCAAACATACACAGCAGATACAATGACATTGAACTTAAATAGTGACGATTTCACTATCAGAGATAAAAATAGTTTGTGGGATGGGGAGTCGCTTTATGATTTGTATGACAAGGCGCATACGCCGTGGAAGTGGCACAAAGAAATTTTTGCAAAAGCAAATAGCTTAGGGCTAGTTGCTTTTAGTTCACCGTTTGACACAACCGCTGTAGATTTCCTTGAAAAAATTAATGTGCCTTGTTATAAAATTGCCTCTTTTGAAATGGTTGATTTACCATTAATTAAATATGTTGCGCAAACAGGTAAACCGATCATTATGTCTACTGGGATGGGAAGTGCAGAAGAAATCCAAGAGGCTATTGATGCCGCTAAAGAAGGCGGTTGTGAAGCGTTGGTTTTATTGCACTGTGTAAGTGGGTATCCCGCACCTACCGAAGATTATAATTTAAGTACGCTGCAAGACATGCAAGCACGTTTTTCTCTGCCAGTGGGTCTATCAGACCACACAATCAGCAATATCACAGCAATTACAAGTGTTGCTCTGGGGGCGTGCGCTGTAGAAAAGCACGTCACCTTAGATCGAGAAGGCGGTGGCGTGGACGATAGCTTCTCTTTGGAGCCCATTGAACTGAAATCATTATGTTTAGATTTGAAGGAGGCGTGGGGTGCTATAGGGCACGCAAGCTACATTAAAAAGGCCAGTGAAATAAACAATGCAAAGTTTAGGCGTTCCTTATATGCGGTAAGAAACATCGATGCTGGCGAGCTTATAACAAAAGAAAATGTAAAAAGTATCCGGCCAGGGTTCGGGCTGCCTGTGAAGGACTATGAAAAGATTATAGGGCAAAAGGCAAAAGTGAATATTTCTAAAGGGACGGCTTTGGAATACAAATTTCTTGGCGAATGAAAGTACTGTGAAGCGAAAGGTTGTATTTCTAGATTTAAGAAAAAAAATCAAAGATGAAATCGTTTTCACAAAGCGACTGAGTGGCTTTGATGAGGTCATTTCTCTTACACCTTATTCGACATTTGTTTTAGAAAAGTTAAATATCAGGTTTAAACGTTTTTCATGTCTTGTTGATGATGCAGATCTTCATTCGGAGATTATAGATAAATACAAGAGAGTTGAGAATTCGATCCATTTTAAAAATTTGCAACATGGCTCGTATATTCTCAGTGAATTGGCTAAATATATATCGCTTGATAGCTTTATTAGCGCGCTCCAAAAACATATTAGTCAGTTTGACGCCATATATATTACGGATTCTCAAGGTAAGGCGCTATTTACCGTGGACACAATGCTAAGTGTATTCGTTAATTTTAAATCCGTTATTCAAGTTGAAAGAGATGAAAAGTTTTACCTCGTATCACTTCTGAGATTCATTGCTCGCAGACCGTTGGAAAGCGTTAAGAAATTCATAAGATTTTTCTTAAAGGATAATCAATACACGTACGATAATAAGTTTCTTAAAGATAAATATATAAAGAAAAAGATAAATATAAACGTCACGAACTCATCATTTAGCGATGCCGCTTATAAGGGATTTCTAAAAGAAAGTGCCAAGATTATTTCCAATCCTATTCTTCGGGGCATGCTCAAACATGATTTTTGTACGCCGGCAACTAAGTCAGTTGGGACAGCTTATAGGCCGTTTATTTTTTTACACGGAAAACAAATGTTTTTTCGTTATGAAAGCTATAAACGAAACAACATCCCTGTGATTATGATGCAGCATGGCGCCTACGTTAACGAAAATTATTTCTTAAAACATAATGAGGCCATTCCTGCAGATATAAATTTAACCTTTAATGATTTCTCAAAGGCTCTTATAGAGCAACAAGGCGGTAGTAATGTTCATAACGTGGGCTCAATATTTTTTGATAAAAAACTGAAAGAGAGAGCGTGTGAATATGAGTTTTTATATATAACGTATTGTTCTCGTTATAGTTACCCGGGCATCTTAAATGCTAGTGAGAAGTCGGTACTTTCTGCCACTGGAGAGAATATATTTTCACGTCATAAGGAAGTGATTGAGCTGTTTGGTGAGTGTTACCCGAGTGTGAAGTTATGTGTAAAAGTGAAACCAGGGTTGTTCTTGGGTGGACAAATGTATGTTCCATTGAAAGAAATGGCTAAAAAGTATCCGAACGTCTCAATTGATTATGTCTCAGATTTATTTCATTTGATTGAGAAATCAACATATATATTGGGTGACTATTTTTCCAGCGAATTTTCCAGCAAAGATATTTTAAAGAAAAAAAACATTATTTTGTTTGGCGATATACTGCGATTCGTTAATAAGGACGTTGAAAAAGATATGGCAGCGCTTTTAACGGTTATATCAAGCGTCCGTGAGCTGGATGACTTAATGCCCAACATATCGAGTCGTATGATTGAAAAAAAGGCGACCCAAAGTCCAAAATTAGTTGATTACTACTCGTCGAGTTGTTCGAATACTATAGAAAGGGTTAGTGCCATTATTGATGGCTTTTTGAAATGAGTTGCAGCAGTCAAAATCAATATGATATTTACTTTTTTAGATTATCAAATATTAAGTATTAAATGAATTCAATACCTGAGCGTTTCGGAATTAATTTGGCAGGAAATTTAATTAAAGCCTTTCTGGTTTTTGTTACGGGTTTGCTTATCGCGCGGACTTTAGGGCCAGAAGACTATGGTTACTTTGCTTTTTTGCTAGCGTCGTTTGTAGCTGTTCGAGCATTATTCGACATGGGCACTTCAAATGCTTTTTTTACTTTTGTATCAAAGGAGCCTAGAGAAAAAAAATTCTTCTTATATTATTTTTTGTGGATATGTGCTCAATTTTTAATTCCCATTATTTTGATTGTTAGTCTTTCTAATAATTGGTTGATCAGCGTATGGAAAGGGGGGGAATTAGAATTAATAATAGCAGCGTTTATTGCTTCATTTATGCAGTTCACCTTATGGGGATTTATAGCGCAATTGGGTGAGTCACAACGACTTACCAAAAAAGTTCAATTGATTAATATTACAGTAGCAATGAGTCACTTGCTTGCCGTGTTGGTTGTTATCTTATTAGGCTATAAAAGCCTTTTTATTTTATATACTCTTGTGGCATTAGAATTTTTATTGGCGTTCATATATGTACTGAGTACGTGGCGAAAAATCATTGTTTTTAATGTTGCAGATAGCCAATTATCGGCAAAAGGTTTTTTTAAAGAATTTTATAAATACTGCCGCCCTTTGTTTTTATATACATGGGTGATGTGCGGTTATATTTTTGCGGATGCTTGGATGCTTCAACATTATGCTGGCTCGGTTCAACAGGCCTACTTCTCTGTGGCGTTGCAAGTGGCTACTATTAGTTTACTTGCGACGACATCTATTCTTCGTGTCTTATGGAAAGAGATTGCGGAAGAAGCTCATAGAGGTAATTTGGAAAGAGTAAAGCGACTATATTTTAATACGTGCAGGTGGCTGTTTTTTTTCGCAGCAATGATTTCTGGGTTTTTAGTTCCCTGGGCTGCAGATATTATTGATGTTACCCTTGGTGAAGAATATATGATGGGTGTGACAGTATTAACAGTGATGTTTTTTTACCCTGTTCATCAAGCACTTGGTCAAGTCGTAAGCTCAATGTATTTAGCTCTCGAGATGACTATATCGTATGCACGATTAGGGGTTGTTAGCATGCTGGTAAGTGTAATTGTCACTTATTTTGTATTAGTACCTTCTGATAAAAGTATTATTGGCTTTGGTTTAGATTTAGGTGCGATTGGTTTAGCGCTTAAAATGGTTTTTTTACAGTTTTTGTCGGTTAATTTATACATTTGGTTTTTGTGTAAAAAACAAAACTGGCAGTATCAATTTAAGTATCAAATATATATTTTAATGCTGACAGTAATGGCCGGTTATTTTTCATTTTATGCTGTAACTTTTTTTTGGCAAACTGAAGGGTTACGTGTATTAATGTTCTTCTTGTCAGGCGGTGTTTATTTAGTTTGTATAGGGACGGGGGTATGGTTTATCTCGAAACCTTTATTAGGAGTTAGTCAATTTGAGCTTAGTCAACTTTGGCCACGTATATTTAAAAGTAGAAGGACACTTTGAGAAATAATTATTTACAACAAGTAATACCTGTCATTGTTACGTATAACCCGGATATTTTGAATTTTACGAAGTTGGTGGACTCTCTTGTATTGTTTGATGAAGTTACTTTGGTTGATAACGGGTCTGACAATGTTAGTTCGTTACAAGCATTATGTTCGACATATAATAATATTCTTGCCCAGTATTTGCCCTCTAATGTTGGGTTGGCTCAGGCACAGAATATTGCTATTGATTCGATAAAAAATGGAGAGATAGGTGTTTTTGTTTTATTGTTTGACCAGGATAGTGTGCCAGTTAATGACTGTATCGAAGTGCTTCATGGATATGCGAATGAATTAATCAATAATGGAGTAAATCTTGGCGTTATAGGGCCAGCATTAGAAGATGCTTTTTGTGAAAGCCGTTACGGCTTTATAAAGAATGGAAAACGTTTTTATAAAGAGGATGCAGGCAATAGCATGTTTCAATGTGATGGTATTAATAGTTCTGGCTCCCTAATTCCCTTAGAGGCTTGGCAAGAATTAGGAGGGAATAATAAAGAGCTGTTTATTGATCACGTAGAGACGGATTGGTGTTTTAGAGCTAGAGCAGCTGGTTATGTGTGTTATGGAACATTTGATGCTTTGTTATCTCATTCGATGGGTGAGTCGACTATAAAATATTGGTTTTTTGGTTGGCGAACCATGCCAGATAGAACCCCTGAAAGACATTATTACTTGTTTAGAAATAGCATTTTCTTGCAGCAGCAAAGCTATGTTCCCATAAGTTGGAAGTATAAGAATGTTCTAAAATTAATTTTAACGATAAGCTATTTCGGGGTTTTTCATCGGCATAGAGTTAAACATACTTCTAATATGTATGTTGGCCTTAAAGATGGAATCAACAAAAGGCTTGGTGTTAAGAAATAGCGAGTGCCTCAATTAGGCTGACTTATTGTTTAGATTTAGCGAGCTTCTCAAACTCATTTAACACGGAACTAAACCGCTGAGAAACCGCTCCCCATGAGTAGGTTTTATTTACTTCACTCCAGGCATTTTTTGTACAATCATCGATTAGTTTTTTATTGCTAAGCATGAGTAAAATTGAGTTCGATAACTCATTTGAGTTATTAGGTGGAACAAGTAAGCCTGTTTCCTTGTGAGAGATAACTTCGGGGATGCCGCCCACGGTAGTCGCGATGATAGGCGTTTTGCTGGCCATTGCCTCTAATAAAATAACCCCTTGGCCTTCGGTATCGCCTTTTGAATCAACGACCGAGGGGGCTACAAAAATGCTGGCAGCGGCATAAAAATCTGGCAGTTGTTTGTTTTGTACTTGCCCCCAAAACTTTATATTCTTAATACCTAAGCGTCGTGCTTGTTTTTCAAGCGCGGTCCGTTCATCGCCATCACCAATAATCCATAAAACCGAGGTTTTTTGAGCCTCTAATGGGAGCTTTGAAAATGCTTCAATAAGGTATTTAACGCCTTTCTTTTCAACTAAGCGGCCAACAAATAGAATGATTTTTCTATTTTCTTGGTTTAAAAGTTTAGCGCCATCACCTGATTGAAACCGATCAATATCCACCCCCATTGGGATGATAATAGGTGTTGATATATTGTTCGCCGTACCAAACGTTTCTGCAGTTGCTTTTGTATTAGATGTCCATGCATGGCAGTGCTTTAAGGTAAGTGCTTTTAAGCGGCTAAGGAGGCTTGTGTTGAGTGAAAAGGCATCACCCCCATGAGCAGTAGCAATAACGGGTATGTTTAATAGCTTGCCAACCATAATGGCTATAAGCCCTTGGGGAATAATCCAATGGGCATGAATAATATCGGGCCTTAGTCTTTTACATAAAAAGATTAATGAGAAAAACATGGTGGTTAGAAAAAAAGGTACTTGCAGGTAGAGGAGTTTGTTTCTTCTTAAATTTGGCAAAATGCCTGATCCGTAAGCAAGTTGTTGCCATTGTTTAGGAAAGTATTGGAACCAGTGGGTTTTTACACCTGAATCAAGTTTTGTATTACCAACCAGTGGGTGGTCGGGTGCTAAAACATGTACTTCCACCTGTTGCTGGGCTAAATTGCATGCAAGGTTACGCAAAAATACCGAGCTATTATCACTATCATTTCTTGGATAGCTTGATGTTAGCATCAATACTTTTAATGGGGCTGGCGTGCTCATCCGGGCTTAATAATTAGTAGAATAAACGCTTTTATTTATCTGTATTTCTATAATGCAATGATGATATTTGCTCAGACAATATGCCCATTAAGAAAATAAATACGGATGCGACGTACAAAAATAAACTGCCATTGCTGAATGTGCCTGAAGACATATAGCTATCAATGTGATTGATGACGCCGAAAAGAAAGCAGACGGCGCTGGTGGGTAAAAATAAACGCATCGGTGAGAAAAGTGCGCCAATTTTTAAGATAATAATAAAAAAGCGCAAGCCGTCTTTGAGTAATCTTATTTTACTTTTGCCTTCACGCTTGCCTGCCTTTATAGGAATGTAAGCGACTGGTAAGGCTGAGCGAAAAAAAGCCATAGTTGAGGTGGTGGGATATGAGAATCCATTGGGTAACAAATATAAGAATTTTTTAAAGTGTTGTGCTCTAACTGCTCTAAAACCGGAGGTGAGATCTTCTATTTTCTGGCCTGTCATAAACGAAGCCAGTTTGTTAAATACCGCATTGCCAAGCTGTCTTTTTGTTGAAGCGTGGGAGCTAGATTGCCTTGCTCCAACCACCATGTCGTAACCTTCTGCTAATTTATACAGTAGGCGCTCAATATCATCTGGATCATGTTGCCCATCAGCGTCCATAAATACAATAACATCGCCGGTTGCGTTGCGAGCGCCTGTTTTAATGGCTGCCCCGTTACCTAAAGGATGGGGGTGAGAAATAACATTTATACCATGTTGTTCGCAGATGGATTTAGATGCATCTGTTGAGCCATCATCAATAACTAAAATGTCTGCGTTTGGTTGGGTTGAGATGAGTTGCGGAAGTAATATTTCAAGATTTTCTGCTTCATTTAAGCAGGGCATAACAATGCTGAGGGAGGGTTTGTTTTTGGCCATGTTTGAACCACTAGACTTTAATTAATTAACTGTTGAATTAATTGTCTCACATTTTCTGGTTCAAAAGGCTTGTCGCAAATAGCGGATACACCCGCTTGTTGAACAGCCGCAAGGCGGTTTTCGTTATGCTCACTGGTAACCATGATAATGGGTACTGATGTTTGGTTACTTTGCTCTCTAATATAAGCTGATAATTCCCGTCCATCCATTTCAGGCATATTGTAGTCGGTAACGATTAAATCAAATAAACTAGTGTCCATTATCGCCACGGCTTCTCGTCCATTTTTAGCTTCTGTTATGTGCTCTAGCCCCATGGATTTGAGTGTTCTAATGATGTGTTTACGTGCTAGTGGGCTGTCATCAACCAGTAAAATCCTTAAGTCATCAATCTCCGTTTCATTGAGTGAAACTTCTTCTGGATTGAGGTGGCTGAGGGTGGATTTTAGGGCGAGTGCTAAATCTTCCGCTGCGAATGGTTTAGGAAGTATCGCAACAACGCCAGCTTGGCGAACGGCATCAAGTTGACGAATATCGGTCATACTGGAGACAAGAACAAAACAAATTTCATTGTTTTCGTCATCTTCGCGCAGGATGTGAAGTAGCTCGCTACCGGTCATATCACTAAGGTAATAAGCGCTAAGAATCAAATCAGGGGCAGCTGTTTGAATGTATTCTAAAGCTTCATGCGCGGTTTCAACGAAGTCAACTTTATCGATTGATAGGCTGTTTAATTCTCGTTCAATGATACGTTGCTGAGTACGTGAGGGTTCAATAATAAGTACATTTATATCATTTAAATAAATTTCCATTAAGCTCTCGTAAAGTTTTTCATTAGAGTAACTTTAGTCTAAATTTTGTAATTTGCGAAAAAATTCACGTATACAAGTCGATGATTTAAAAAAATAGTCACTTAAGGTCAGGATGATAAAAATAGAGCACCAAGGTTTTTTCAAGTTAAGGCGGGAACATATTATTTATTTAATGGTGTCTAAAGAATCGAACCGTCAATGAGGTTTTTAGTGAAATTTCCAACTATATGAGTTTTTTTATGCTTAGTGATGCCAGCTTGCCGGCTAAATAATACAAGCGTTTGATGGGTGCTAACTTAGTTTATTTGGGTTTAAAGAGAAGTATTAAAGCTCTAGCTGAAAACCATTTTTTAAATGGTAATGAATTCGGATGAGTATAAAGAGGAGAAGAGCTGTTTTTCCTCAAGGTTTAACTTAATGTTTTGGCAGTTAAGAAGGTTGATAGCTAGGGTATCTTAACCAAGCTGCTTATATGGGAGTTGCTTATTATAGTGAAATGGCAGCCGGATATAAGGTACCACCGGCTAACTTTAAATTAACCGGTGCTTTCTTATTTATTTTGCATACATGAGCAGTTAAACGACTGCCTGAGAGATTTGTTTATAGCGACGCAATTTTCTCTTTTTGCTCGTTTAGGTTTTTTAGCTTGGAAGAAATATCGCTTTGCTTTTCTTTTTCTTTTTCAACGACGGCAGCAGGGGCTTTGTCGACAAAAGAAGCATTCGATAACTTACCGCTGATTCGAGCATTCTCTTTTTCGAGTTTATCAATTTCCTTGTTTAGGCGCTCCAGTTCGGCTTCTTTATCAATCAGCCCTGCCATCGGGATGAGTACCTGCAAATCACCCACTAAAGCGATGGCTGATTGCGGTGCTTCTTCTTTGATGCCTAAGGTTGTAATCGAGTCTAAACGGGCCAGTTTTTTAACTAAAATCTCATTATTATCTAAACGAGTGAGGTCGTCTTCGGAGCAATTATTTAACAGCACCGGCAAAGGTTTGCTAGGTGCAATGTTCATCTCACCACGAATCTGGCGAATGCCCATCACAAAATCCATCACCCATTGCATATCACTTTCAGCAGTGGATGATATTTTACTGTCGTCAGGTTTTGGGTAGGGCTGTAGCATAATGGTATCGCCTGATTTACCTGCCAGCGGTGCGATTTGCTGCCAAATTTCTTCGGTAATAAACGGCATCAGTGGGTGTAGTAAACGCAGCACAGCTTCTAGCACGCGAATTAAGGTTTGGCGAGTGCCACGCTTTTGTTCGGCTGAACTATTGTCATCAAGCAATATAGGTTTTGATAGCTCTAAATACCAATCACAGTATTCATTCCAAAGGAACTCATACAGAGATTGTGCGGCTAAGTCGAAGCGGTATTTTTCGATAGAGGCAATAACGCTAGCTTCGGTTTTTTGTAAGCGTGACACAATCCATTTATCTGGCAAGCTGTAGATACAAGGCTCGTTGGTTAAACCGGTATCTTCGCCTTCGGTATTCATTAGCACGTAGCGAGTAGCGTTCCACAGTTTATTGCAGAAGTTACGGTTGCCCTCAATTCGGTTTAAGTCGAAGCGAATGTCGCGCCCCGTAGAGGCGAGTGAGGCAAAGGTAAAGCGTAGCGCATCGGTGCCAAAAGAAGGGATGCCATCGGGGAAGTGCTTACGGGTATCTTTCTCGATTTTAGCAGCCATTTTCGGTTGCATAAGGCCTTTTGTACGCTTTTCAAGTAAATCATCTAGCGTAATACCGTCGATTAAATTAATCGGGTCGAGTACGTTACCTTTGGATTTGGACATTTTTTGCCCTTCCGCATCGCGCACTAAGCCGTGAATGTATATTTCTTTAAATGGCACATCGTCCATAAACTTCAAGCCCATCATAATCATTCTAGCGACCCAGAAGAAGATGATGTCAAAACCGGTAACCAATACACTGGTGGGGTAGAAAGTATCAAGCTCAGGTGTTTTATCGGGCCAGCCAAGGGTGGAGAATGGCCATAATGCGGACGAGAACCAAGTGTCTAATACATCTTCATCTTGAGATAAGACAAGGCTATCGGCTAGATTATTTTTTTCACGTACTTCAGCCTCGTTGCGGCCAACATAAATATTGCCGTTTTCATCGTACCAAGCTGGAATACGGTGGCCCCACCAAATTTGGCGAGAAATACACCAGTCCTGAATATCGTTCATCCAGTTGTAATAGGTTTTGTCCCAGTTTTCGGGTACAAATTTAATTTTGCCGCTTTTAACCGCTTCAATAGCAGGTTCTGCCAGCGGTTTGGCCTTAACAAACCATTGGTCTGTTAATAAAGGTTCAATGATCACACCTGACCGATCGCCACGAGGCACCATGAGTTTATGGTCGTCAATTTTAGCTAATAAGCCTAAATCATCCAAATCTTGTACGATTTGTTTACGCGCTGCCACGCGATCCAAGCCACGGTATTTTTCTGGCATCTCATCATTGATGCTGGCGTCAACGGTGAAGATGTTGATTAACGGCATATCGTGGCGTTGGCCAACCTCATAATCATTAAAGTCATGCGCAGGGGTTATTTTGACACAACCCGTACCAAATTCAGGGTCTACATAATCATCGGCAATAACAGGGATTTCACGGTTAGATAAAGGCAGTGCGACCATTTTACCAATCAAGTGCTGGTAGCGTTCGTCGGATGGGTGAACAGCCACACAAGCATCGCCTAGCATGGTTTCTGGGCGAGTGGTTGCAACTATAAGCTCGCCGCTGCCATCGGCTAATGGATAGCGCATGTGCCACATGTGGCCTTGTTCTTCTTGTGAAATAACCTCTAAATCAGACACGGCTGTGTGCAGCTTAGGGTCCCAATTCACTAACCGTTTGCCACGATAGATTAAACCTTCTTCGTGGAGCTTAACAAACACTTCGTTAACCGCTTTTGATAAGCCTTCGTCCATGGTGAAGCGTTCGCGTGACCAGTCAAGTGATGTACCCATGCGGCGCAATTGCTTGGTAATCGTATTGCCGGACAATTCTTTCCAATCCCAAATACGTTCAACAAATTCGTCACGGCCTAAGTCGTGACGAGTTTTACCTTCCGCGTTTAATTGGCGTTCAACCACCATTTGGGTCGCAATACCGGCGTGATCGCTACCGGCTTGCCATAGAGTATTGTGGCCTTGCATACGGTGGTAACGCGTTAGCGAATCCATGATTGTGTCTTGGAAAGCGTGCCCCATGTGTAAGCTACCGGTAACATTGGGCGGCGGAATCATAATGCAATAAGCGCTGTCGCCACCTTTAGGTTCAAAGTAGCCTTGTTCTTCCCATTGGCGATACCAGCGAGATTCTATGTCATGTGGGGCGTATGTCTTATCCATCGTGTGTCTTCGGTGTTGATTTTGAAAGGCGGTATTATAGCTTTGTTGATGGGGTTGGAGTTGTTGGTAAGCAAGTTTTCTTACGTAATAATATTTCGCAAGAAAAAAATTGTTTGCAGTGAATTTTATTGCGGACATAGTATCTATGGTTTTTCGCTGTCGCGAGGACGTTCATTTCTTTTGTTCACCCAAAAGTAACGAACCAAAGAAAAGGGTGCCCTAATATCAGTAAATTAACAGTTTTCGGGCTCGCAGGTAAACTCGCTACGCTCAGACAACCTGCTTACTTATCCGAAAAAGGTTAATTTACTTGCGAGATAAAGGGACGGTAAATCTAAAGCCATATCTGAAGCGGTCTTGATTTTAATATCCCCTTTTGCTCTTACTGAAAAATAAGCATTAAAATAGAGAGTTCTACTGTGGCTGTTTGAGTCTGTTTTTTAGGCGAGTTCCATAGTAGCTATTTTAGTGATTGGTTTTGCAGGAACCCTTCAGGGTGAAAGCATTCGGGTGGCATTTTTCTGGTTACTCTTTTGTTGCTATTGACAAAAGAGTCACTCGACCTTTAGGGCGAAACCTTAACTAGAAATGAACACCCTAGCGGCAGCAATAATAAAAATTAAATTTTATGTGTATTCAACGGGTACCTTCTGCTCTTATAAAACTTAAACCGCTCTCGCCGGATTGAATTTTCTTTGATATACGCAGTATAAGGCGTGCTTCTAATGATCAGATTTTCAGTGTGGCAAGGCGAGTGGAGCAGAGCAGGTTTTGATTTTAACCACCATTTATCGCGCCCATAAAACTCATTTGGTATTGGATGAGTGAGCGCGTTGTCTGAGCATAGCGAGTTTAGCGCTCACACAATACCAAATGAGTTTTATGGGAAATAAGCGGTAGTTGGGTGCCTTTTTCTTTGGTTCGTTTTTAGTCTAATTTGGCAGATATTCGCTATCTGCTTAATGAGACTTATGCCTCAGGTGCTTTTGGGCATACAAAAGGAAATGAACGCCCAGCGGCAGCGATAATAAGAATCAAATTTTATGAGTCTGTAATGGGTATCCCCTGCTCTTATAAAACTTAAACCGCTCTCGCCCAGCTTGTTTAATTGATTCATCTTGATTAACAAGCTCAGCAAATCGTTCAAAGCGGGCAAAGCACTCTGGAGTTTGTTGAGAGAGGTTAATCAAAACATCGTGAATATCTAATGGGTCACCACTGTGATTGATATAGACAGGCATGTTGGCGCACTCATCGGCGTTCATCGTGTGAGGAACAAAGCTGGTGGCTGAAAATGACCATAGCAACTGATCTAGGGCTTTAGATTGACTGTTGGACTCGGTATGGATGTAGACGCGATGCCCTTGTTTGCTGGCTTTTTGAGCTAGTCGACAGGCGAAAAGCTGTTGCGCCTCAAGCTTGTCATCTGGCAGCACATAAAAGTCGATTCTGGTCATTTTGTAACGTCTCGTTTAGCAGCGATCTAAAATAAATTGACTTAGCATGTGAACAGGGCGGCCTGTTGCGCCTTTCTCGCTGCCTGATTTCCACGCAGTGCCGGCAATATCAAGATGCGCCCATTTGTAATCTTCGGTAAAGCGTGACAAGAAGCAAGCGGCGGTAATGGTGCCACCAGCGGGTCCGCCAATATTGGCAAGGTCAGCAAAGTTGCTTTTTAGTTGAGGTTTGTACTCATCCCATAACGGTAACTGCCAAGCTTTGTCGCCTGCTTTAATGCCAGCGCTCAACAGTTCATTAGCTAGCTCGTCATTATTGCCTAATAAGCCGGTGGCATGTTTGCCTAAGGCGACAACACAGGCACCGGTTAAGGTCGCAATATCAATCACAACATCGGGTTTGAATTTGGCGGCATAAGTGAGCGCATCGCATAAAATTAAGCGGCCTTCGGCATCGGTATTAAGGATTTCAATGGTTAAGCCCGCCATACTGGTGACAATATCACCCGGCTTGTTGGCATCACCATCGGGTAGGTTTTCTGATGAGGGAACAACGCCAACGACGTTGATGGGCAAGTTTAATTCGGCACACATTTGCATCACGCCGAAGACACTGGCGCCTCCGCACATATCGTATTTCATTTCATCCATACCAGATGAGGGTTTAATTGAAATACCGCCCGCATCAAAGGTAAGCCCTTTGCCAACAATAACGATGGGCTGTTGAGACTTAGAACCACCGTTATGTTCCATGGTGATCAATTTGGCAGGTTGGCGAGAGCCGCGAGATACCGATAATAATGACCCCATACCGAGTTTTTCCATTTTCGCTTCATCCAGCACTGTGACTTTAAGCGCAGGGTGTTTTTTACCCAGTTCTTTTGCCGTGTTTGCCAAGTAACTAGGTGTGCAAATGTTACCGGGTAAGTCGGCTAGTTTTTTGGCGCTCTCAATGCCGTTTGCAATACTGTTGGCAGTTTCTGCACCCTTGTTAATAGTTTTTGTCGTGCTGTCGGCAACCACAAGTAATTGATAAGTTTCTAACACATGAGCATCAGGTGCCGATGTAGTGAGTGTTTCTGTGTATTGATATAAAGTTTCACGTGATTTTAGAACGATTTGGCGTACTTTCCAGTCCGTGTCTTTTGCATCAACATCAACCGTTAACAAGGCTGAGCAAACGGCTTTAATTGGCAGGCTTTTAAGTGTATTGATGGAGGCAGTAATGGCTTTGTTAAAATCGTCAGCGGTTGTTTTGCCTTGTTCGCCAAATCCGACCAAGAGTACACGCTTGACTTTACTGCCTACAGGCATTTGTAATAACAGGGTGTTTCCTGCTTTACCTGTTGCATCGCCTTGCTTTAATACGGCTGCAATTTGTTTGTTGTGCGCGCTATCAAATAGATCAGTCAGCTCTGTTTGTTTACCTTTACTGAAAACGGGGAGGATGAGACAAGGGCTTGAAAGTTTATCGATTTGACCCGTTTTTGAAACAAATTGCATAGTGTAACCTCGGTGATTTTAATGTTTTTGTATGATTTTTCCGTTACGATAGGACAGCATAATCTATATAGAATTTAGAACCTAATACTCTACGTAAAGCGTATAAATGTACTCTATGAGCTGCTTATGTTTTTGTGCGAAAAGACATTTCCGATACAGCCGTCTCATAAAGGTATAACGTAGCCTTAACTATAAGCCAAATACACCATTGATGTCTGTGTTTAAATTAAAAATTATTGATCGATTATTTATTACTCAACTGAGTAAAATGATGCTGGGCGTGATGACGGTATTGATGGTTATTTTACTCAGTCAGCGTTTGGTACGCCTATTTTCTAAAGTAACAGCCGGTGAATTATCAACAGAAGCAGTATGGTCATTAATCACGTTTAACATGCTGTTGTTGATGATTAAAATTCTCCCTGTGGCCTTATTGTTGTCGATCTTATTGGTGTTGGGCCGAATGTATCGTGATCAGGAAATGACAGCTTTATTTTCTGCTGGTGTGGGGCTGTCGAGAATTTACCGAGCGGTTTTTCTTTTTGTGACGCCATTATTCGTGATAACACTTTACCTATCGCTGATGGTGACACCCATGCTCATGCAGGAAATAGAGCGGGTGAAGACGAGTGACGAATCAAGTCTAGATATTCGGGGGATTGCGGAAGGGCGTTTTAACGAATTCAGTCGTGGCGACTTGGTTTTTTATGTTGAAAAAATAACCGATGACGACAAAATGCATAATGTTTTTATTCAAAATCGTCAGCATGGGAAGCTGGGTATTACTGCCTCTAAAAGCGGTGAAATTAAGGTCGACCCAGAAACGGGTGATCGTTTTATTATTCTCAGTGATGGCCGCCGCTATGAAGGTGTGCCCGGCCAGGCGAATTACAAGGTGACTAAATTTAAGCAATACGGTGTTGTTGTTGCTGAAAAGTCTGACGCGGTATTAAATTTTGGTACAAAAGAGAAGTCGACACTTGAGTTGATGTCCATGGATTCACCACGAGCGGTCAGTGAGCTACAAAAACGTTGGTCATTGCCCCTTGCTTTGCTGACGTTTGCTATATTGGTGGTGCCTATTAGTCGTGTGTCACCTCGGGCGGGAATGTATGGCAATTTGTTAATGGCCTTATTAATCTATGTTATTTTTGAGAACTTTATGAATTTGTCGCATTCTTGGTTAGTGAAGGGAGTGATTCCTGCTTGGCTTGGTGTTTGGTGGGTACACCTTGCAATGATTGGGCTGGCGGCTGTGATGGTGGTTAGGATGTTGGGTTTTAGTTACATTAAAAAGACGTTGTTGTTAAAAAAATGAAGGTTATCAATAAGTACATTGCGTTAGAGATGCTTAAAAGCACAGGCATTGCGTTGTTGTTTTTGTTGTCGTTGGTGCTAGTTATTACCTTTGCAGATGAGCTAGATGATATTGGGGATGGCCAATATGGACTTGCCGAGGTTTTTAAGTATTTGTTACTCATTGCGCCTCGTAATTTTTATGAGCTACTTCCGTCAGCTGCTTTACTCGGCGCGCTTATCACGTTAGGTGGTATGGCGAATAATTATGAATTAACAGCGATGAGGGCAGCCGGTATTAGCCGTTGGCAGATTATTTTTGCATCACTTCGTGTCGGTGTGGTGCTAATGGTAGTGTCTTTACTCGTGAGTGAGTTTGTGGCACCGGTTAGTGAGCAAGCTGCGCAAATGCTAAAGTTCACTGCTAAAAATGAACAAATTGCCCTGAAAACAAAATATGGTTTTTGGACGCGAGATGCTGATACCTATTTAAATATTCGTGAAATTGCAAACTCATCAGAACTTAAAGGGGTCAGTATTTATGAGATGAGTGAGTCGAATGGGCTTGAATATGCCACACATGCTGAGGCAGCGAGTTTTGTTGATAGCCAGTGGGAACTTAAGGGTGTACAGCAAACCACCTTTGCCGAACAGGCTATAAATATAACGAATTCAGAGTCAGCACAATTAGAGTCATTATTAGACCCAGACCTGCTGGACGTTATTGTGGTGAAACCTGAGCGTTTATCTATTATGGGTTTGGCAAGCTATATTAAGTTTTTGGAGAATAATGGACAAGACGCTACGCGTTTTGTGGTGGCTATTACCAGTAAGTTAGTTCGCCCCTTTGTGATTTTAGTGATGCTATTGATCGCTATACCAATGGTACTAGGTGTTAATAGAGCGGGCAGTACGGGAACGCGAATATTGATTGGTGCGCTGATAGGGATAGGGTTTAATTTAGTGGATAGATTGTTTGGAAATGTAGGGGTGCTATATGGTTTGCACCCCGTGATCGCGGCCTCACTACCCTTCTTTTTAGCGTTATCAGCGGCTGTCTTTACTATTCGCCGTATGGGTTAGTTATTTAGCCCGCTTCCAATGTAGGCGACTCTGTGAGGCGATATCGTGCCAAGTAAGACGGTCTTTGTTGAATAGCACCCAAATAAAACCTAAGCCAAATACCCCCCAAGAAAAAATTGCGACGGTAAAACGTATTAATGCCTGTTGCCAACTGATATTGCGGCCATTTTCGTCAGCTACCTGGAGTTTCCACGCTAGAAGACCTAATGTTTGACCGCTTTTAGTCCAAAACCACGCATAAAAAAAGAAACTAACAGTTACAAGGTAAGCAGAATATTGCCATGAGTTAGGTTGGAATAAGTTGTTTTCTTGGAAAGGTAGTAATATTAACGTCGCTAAAAATAAAACAGCTATCAATAGTAGTGCGTCATACACAATAACGGCTAATCGTTTAACAAGCCCTGCGGGCGCTTTTATATCGTTCATTTGGATACTATAGTAATCGTGGAGCGTTCAGTTCGGCTCGAAACTGTTGGATACGGTTTTCAATTTGGCTGCTTAAGTAAAAGTTATTATTAGCAGCGCGTAGCGCTTGCTCCAGTTGGATAATGGCATCTTTGGTTAAACCAAGCGAGAAAAAATATTCGGCCCTATATTGGAAACCTCTGACTGGGTTATCAACCTGGCCGTAAGCGATTGACAGTAGGTCGTACACATTAGGCGTTGGTTCATAGCGCTGTAAATCATCATTTAAATATGTTAATGCTTGTTGGGGTTTGCCATTATGCAATAGGACTTTTGCATACAATAAATTAACAGCGCGGCTTTGAGGGAATTGTTGCCTTGCCTGGTCGAATAAAGCTAAGGATTGTCTGGGTTTATTATCACGGTATTCATTCAGTGCAAGGGCGGTTAAGTAGTGCAATTGATTTGGATTTTGCTCTCTTAATGCCGTTAAAATATCTCGCGCTTTTTCAAATTGCCTATCTTTCATTAAAGCGAGCGCAAGCCCATAACGAGCAGCATCTTTGATCGCTTGAATACCTTGTTTTGATTCATCGGTTAAGGCTTGTATAAGCTCGCTATTTGAAGTTTGTTGTTTGTTCACGCGAATTTTCATTCGAATTAAACGAAAATCTTGTGAGTCTTCAACTTGTTTATAAGGATACTTTTCTGCTCGCGCGGCGGTATCTGAAATTCGTGAAACAGGTGCGGGGTGGGTGAGTAATATTTCAGGAACTTTTTGGCCGTATTGAGTGGTGGCAGTTTGCAAACGGCCAAAGAAAATAGGCATGCTTCTTGGGTCAAAGCCAGCATCGGCCAGGTTTTGCACGCCAACTCGGTCGGCTTCAGCTTCGTGGCTGCGGGTAAAGTTAATTTGTTGTTGTACTTGCCCAGCTTGTACCGCCAAAATGGCAGCAGGACCAATGCCAGGAACAGCAACTCCTAAGACAACTGCAGCGAGCGTCGCAGCAGCACTTGGTAACGACATTTGACTGGCTGTTTCAATTGCACGTTGTAAATGTTGCTGGGTAACATGAGCTATTTCGTGAGCAACCACAGAGGCTAATTCGCTTTCAGATTCTGCTGCTAAGATAAGGCCGGTGTTGAGTCCAATATTAGCATCAGGACCAGCAAACGCATTGATTCGATAATCTCGGACGACAAAGAAATTAAACTGACGGTCAGGTTGGGCGCTGAATTTAGCCACTTTATCGCCCAGTTGTTGAGCGTAATCGTTTATTTCTTGGTCACTGCTGAGCGGGATACTTCGTCGGATGCTTCTAAGAAACGCTTTCCCGAGTTTTTTTTCCAGCTCCCCTGAGATGATGATGTTTGATGTATTGCCAATATCGGGCAGTTTAATTCGGTTGTTTGCAAGGCTTTCTTTAGACCAAACAAAGGCACTCGCCGCCATAGTGATAGTAAAAGCGCAGGTGAATAGTACGGTAAGAAAACGACGCATGATATTATGGTGAGTGTTCATATCTGTTTCAGTGTAATTGAGTTTAAAAGTAAGTTAAATGAAAATTTCTATTCAAATTAATGCGAGCCCTTACCAATACCAAGCTGCCGACACTGCGTGGCATTTTATCCAGGCGGCGATAGCGAAAGGGCATAAGGTTTACCGTATTTTTTTTTACCATGATGGTGTTTATAACGCGTATCGAGACTCAAGGCCGCCCGGGGATGAAAGAGATATTGTGAAAAGGTGGAGTGGTTTGCAGCTTGAGCATGATGTGGATTTAGTTGTGTGTGTATCATCAGCTCAGCGAAGAGGCCTGTTGGAGCAGTCAGTCGCCTTAAAAGTAGGTGGCTATGAGCAGGCATTGTCGGATGGGTTTCGAATAGCAGGCTTAGGCTTGTTGATGGAAGCGGTGATAGAATCAGACCGCCATATTACGTTTGGTGCATGACATGAAAACATTGTTTTTTATTATTAATAAAAGCCTTCAAGGAAATGTATGTGGCCAAGAGTTTTTAGATATGGCGTTAATGGCAGCTGCTTTTGATCAAAAGGTGGTGTTGCTATTTGAAGGTGAAGGGGTTAACGCCTTAGTGAAAAACCAGTGTCCTGATGGCTTGCAATTGAAAAACATAGTGCCGGTTTTAAATGCGCTGCCAATCTATGATATTAATGATGTGCTGGTTGAAGAGGAGTCTATGACTATGTGGGGTTTAGTTGAAGAAGAGCTGGAGATTAGTGTTCATGCTTTATCTCGTAGAGCGATAAAAGATCAACTAAATTTAGCAGATCACGTGTTTAGTTTCTAATGCTATATATTGTTAATAAAAAAGGTGATGTGTTAAGAAATTGTCTCGATACGGTGTCTACTGACGATGTGATTTTGTTGATTGAAAGTGCGGTGTATGCAGCAGTTAATAAGCCCCAGCCTTCAGTTTTGTCTGAGCGGATTAGCGGTGTTGCTATTTATGCCTTACTGCCTGATATGCGGGCCAGAGGCATTGATGTTGCACGTTGTTATGAGTATATTCAGTATGTCGATTATGCTGGCTTTGTTGACTTGGTTGAACAAAATAACCCAGTAAGATCGTGTTGTTGATGTTGCAACAGTTAGAGCGCGATGAATATGGCTTTCTCAGAAACAGGCAGCAGTGGAATAAAGCGGTGGCTGAAGCGTTGGCTAGTGAAGATGGCTTAGCATTAACAGTGTCTCACTGGGAAATCATTGATTTTATGCGAGCTTATTATGATGAGTTTAACCATCAACCTAATGCGCGCTTATTTGGCCAGGCGATAAAGAAAAAACTAGGTGCCGAGAAGGGAGCATCTATTTATTTATACCAATTGTTTCCAGATGGGCCGCTAAAATATGCAAATAAATATGCGGGGCTGCCGATTCCGCCCTCGTGCATTTAATGCAAACCGAGTTAATCCGCTTGCTTAAAGCGGTGAATTTGTCGCCTTTGTTTTTTCGTGGGACGCTCTGATTGGGGTGCTGAGGCATTTATATCTTTGTTAAGAGCAATCAACGCTTTTCTTCGCTGAATGCTATCGTCTTTTTCAAGATACAAAAGTTGGGCCTCTTTGGCAGGTCGGCGCTGTGCGTTTAAGTCGGTAATAGTGACCTCCCAACGATAGCCGGCTTTGTTGATTTGTAATTCATCCCTAAGGCGCACTTCCTTGCTAGGCTTGGCTCGCTGATTATTGAGATGAACTTTACCACCTGAAATGGCCTCTGTGGCTAAGCGCCGTGTTTTAAAAAAGCGAGCAGCCCACAACCAAGTGTCTAGACGTTGTTTTGTAAGCGTTAGCTTTTCTTTAGCCACGGTTGCTTAAGCAAGTAAGGCGTCAAGTTTTCCAGTGCTTTCAAGTCCATAAATTTCCGTGCAGTCACCTATATGTGTGTCACCATTAAAAATTTGTGGGACAGTTGTTCGCTGACTTTTTTGTATCATCTCAGCTCTTTTTTCAGGGTGTTCTGCGATGGAAATCTCTTCATAGGGTATATTTTTTTGATCCAGTAGGCGTTTAGCCTGAACGCAATAGGGGCAAAGTGAAGAAGTATAAATTATGATGTTAGCCATGGTCTTTTTTTAGGGTTTCTTAAACTAGTGATTCTAGCAGAATTGAAGGGTTAGTCAGTGAGATTAAAGGCTTAATGCTAGCGCTTCGTTTCTGTTTTCAATAGGATACGAAAATATAAGTGCTAAGCTAGCGGCTTATGTTAATAAAAACGCGCATTTTTTGTATGAGCAATGATAAAGGAACAGTGATGGGTGAAGAGGTAACACGTAAAGTTAAAAAAAATGATGAGGGTAAGCTGCTAGAGGAGTGCGACTACCTTGGTGAGCTAATGCATGGGAAGCGTATAATTTGGCATCCATCAGGCGTAAAAATATCAGAAACAGATTTTGTTCAAGGGGTGATGCAAGGTGAACATATTTCATGGTATTTAACGGGAAATATTGCGCTGAAAGCATCTGTTGTTGATGGTGATTATCACGGCTTACTCACGTCATACTGGCCGAATGGTGAAAAGCGTGAAGCAGGCCATCTAGATAAAGGAGAACGTGTCGGTATTTTCAAGTCCTGGTCTGACAATGGTGAACTTTTAGCAGAAAAAAATCATGATCAATAAGGACTAGGTTTTTGGCATTTCTAGCAAAAAGGGATAAAAAAGCCTACAATGCGGCATTGCAATATAAATTAAAATATTTTGAGGCGAAATTAAATGGACGATAAAACCCCGCAAGAGTTATTCGAGAAGATGGCCAGCAGAGGCCATACTATGTTTAAAGATTTTTCTGCAAATGAGTCCAAGGAAATGATGGCGCAGTTCGCGAATTCTTGGAATACGATTATCACGCGCGCTATGGAGAGCCCTGAAGAATGGGTTAAAACGATGACCGGTTTTTATCAAGATCAATTTAACCTGTGGGTTAATATGTTCAACCCTGGGAGCCCATCGCTTGTGCAACCAGAACGTGGAGACCGCCGTTTTGCGGGTGAGGAGTGGGAAGAAAGTCCGGTACATAATTATTTAAAGCAATCTTATTTATTATCTAGCCGTTGGTTGACAGGAATGGTTGAAGACTCAACTCTAGATGAGAAAACAAAGAAAAAATGTGATTTCTATACGCGTCAATTTATAGATGCGATGTCACCCTCAAACTTTGCTTTAACAAACCCTGAAGTACTGAAAGAAACGATCGAAAGTAAAGGTCAAAATTTAGTAGCAGGTTTGGAAAACTTAATCCAAGATATGGATAAGGGCAGCATTAGTATGACGGATGAGTCAAAATTCACCTTGGGTGAAAATTTGGCGACAACACCGGGCTCAGTGGTTTTTGAAAATAAATTAATTCAATTGATTCACTTCAAGCCGATGACTGAGAAGGTCAACGAGCGCCCGATTTTAATCGTTCCACCTTGTATTAATAAGTATTATGTATTGGATTTATCTGAGCATAACTCATATGTTCGTTATTGCTTAGAACAAGGGAATGATGTGTACATTGTTTCATGGCGTAACCCTGATGAAACCTTGGGTGATGTGACATGGGATGAGTATATTTCAGAAGGCACCATTCCAGCCATTAATGCAGTAAAAGAAATCTCCGGAGCGAAAAAAATTAACGGTGTTTCTTGGTGTATTGGCGGAACCATGCTAGCAACCACAATAGCAGTATTAGCGACGAAACGTAAAAAACCATTTGCCACAGTGACATTTTTTACAACATTATTAGATTTCTCTGACCCAGGTGAGTTAGGCGTCTTTATTGATGAGTCTCAAGTACAACAGTTTGAACATAAACTAAAAGAAGGCGGTGTCATGCCCGGTAAGCAATTGGCAACTACTTTTGCGATGCTGCGTGCGAATGACCTTATTTGGAGCTACGTTGTTAATAATTACCTAAAAGGTAAAACACCACCTCCATTCGACATTCTTTATTGGAATGCGGACTCAACTAATATGACGTCAGCCATGTATACATGGTATTTACGGAATATGTACCTAGAAAATAAACTCGCTGAACCTAAAGGCGTTCAACTATGCGGTGTGGATATCGATTTAGGCAAAATTGACTGTCCTGTTTATTTCTTGTCGGCTATAGAGGACCATATTGCGCCTTGGAAGACTACGTTTATTGGGTCAGAGTTGGTGAAAGGTGAGGTCGAGTTTGTATTATCGGCCAGCGGACATATTGCCGGTGTTATTAACCCAGCGAGTAAAAATAAACGTCATTTCTGGAAAGAGGGTGAGTTAGGGAAAGGGGCCGATCATTGGTTAGAAACGGCGGAAGAAGTGCCGGGAAGTTGGTGGAGTCATTGGGATGCCTGGCTAAAAAGTCATGGTAATAAAACTATTGATGCCCCAGCTGAATTAGGGACAGACAAATACCCTGAATTAGAAGCAGCGCCGGGCTCATTTGTATTGGCTAAATCGAGTTAGCCAATAAATGCTAATCAACGAGTAGCTGATATATTGGGTGATCTATAACTCGCCTTTAAGCCACCAGTAAAACGGTGGCTTTTTTATCTTCACGACTTTGTAGGAGAGTTTATGAAATCGCCATGTGTCAGATTATGTACTTTAAATAAAGAGGACTTGTGCCTTGGATGCGGGCGGTTAGTGAATGAAATTACTTCGTGGAGTGCTTATTCTGAAGAGCGTCGCGATGAGATAATGCAAGCGTGTGCTTGTCGCCTTCAGATGCTTGATGTACCTTCGTTAAATTTAACCAGTAAAAAAAGTAAACCGATGGGAAGCTCTTGAATTATTCATTAATAGGGTCTTGATTACGTTGGTCTTAGGGGTAAACTAGCCAAGATTAATATAATAAATTGGAGAGTTAGCATGAATGCCGAAAAAGTTGTTTTTAGTTTCTTTATTGTTTTGGCGTTGACTCTTAATTTTGGTTTTTTTATGGGTGAACTGGATGACTTCCGGCATCATAATATCTACGAACTGTTTGCCACAATCTTCGTTAATTTAGTGGCCATGGGGCTTAAGTTAGGTGATCGAACTCAAGTCGGTGCGGTCTTGTTATCCACCAGTATCGTCGCTAATTTGCAATTGATAGCCGGTGCATTAGTCTGGGGTTATGTCACGCAAATTTCTGGCACAGGATTAACAACCGATAACACATCGGTCATTGTGTCGTTATCGGGGGGGGCACTTATCGCCAATGTTATTTCTGTGGTGATGCTGGTCTCTGAAACACTGATGTCTCGTCGGTAGTATTTAAGTCTATGTCTGACTCATCACTGGGCAGAGTATCATTTATAGTGTTGCGGCATATGCGCACGCCGATTATCGTCTTCATAACGGTGTATGCAGTGTGCATTTTGGGCATGGTTTTAGTTCCAGGCTTACCGGATGCAAATGGCCAATCGACCTACATGTCATTTTTTCACGCCTATTACTTTTTAGCGTATACGGCAACAACAACGGGGTTTGGTGAATTACCCGTACCCTTTAGTAATGCACAAAGAGTTTGGGCGATTTGTTGTTTGTATATCAGCGTGATTACTTGGCTATATACGGTCGGTAAAATCATCTCATTATTAAAAAACCCTCATTTACACTCTGCTTTTGAAGAAGAAAGGTTCATAAGAGCGGTTAGCAAAAAAACCAGAGATTATTATTTAGTGTGTGGCTTTGGTGATACCGGTAGCCTTATCTTACGTAGTTTAACCGAATCGGGGTTTTCTGCGGTTGTGCTTGAATTAGACGATGAGCGAATTAAAGCACTAGAGCTGCGTGACTACCCAACTAAAGTGTTAGGGCTTTGCGCAGATGCAAGAGTGCCGCGTTATTTATTAGGGGCTGGTATAGAAACCGATAAATGCGTCGGTGTTTTAATTTTATCAAATGATGAAGAGGCGAACCTTAAAGTAGCGGTGTCGGCGAGGATATTAAGGCCGGATATTAAAATTATTTGTCGCTCAACCTCTGCTGATAACGAAAGTGAAATTCTTGCTATTGGTGGGGATACTCATGTTGTTGATCCCTTTCGAGTTTTTGCAAGTTACCTTAGTTTGGTTATTTACAATCCAACGATACAGACATTAAATGAGTGGATGTCTGGCGAATCTGGTGTGGCATTAGATCGAAACATTTGCCCCTTGAAAAACGGTAAGTGGATTTTGTGTGGGCATGGCCGAATGGGGACCGTTGTCTATAAAAAACTGTCTAAAAAGGGTATTGATATCACGGTGGTTGAGCCTCTGGTAGAGAAAATTGAGAATATTGCCGAGCATGCTGTATTAGGTCGGGCGAATTTAGAGAACTTAAAAAAAGCAGGCTTGTCGGATTGTGTTGGCTTAATTGCGGGCACAGATAACGATACGTTTAACTTGAGTATGGTGCATCAAGCTAATAGAGAAAATGGCTCATTGTTTTCTATTGTTCGACAAAACAAGCATTCTAATGAGGTGCTTTTTAAGAAAGCAGATGTAAACTATATTTTACAACCGAGCTTGGTGATAGCGCGGATGGTTTTATTTATGCTGACAGCGCCCTTATTAAAGTCATTTTTTGCGCACTTACGCTTACTCTATGAAAATGACCCAACCAGGCTAGCTGATATAATGAATAGGTTAGCACTTGAAGTCGGTGGTAACTTTCCCGCACTAAGGACATACACTATCAATAAGAAGAAAACACCGGCTGTGTATGCAAAATTATTCGAAAACGAATCAGTGGATTTGGGCGATATTTATCGAGACCCTGCTAATAGGGAGGGTTTTTTGAAGATGGTTCCACTGGTTCACCGGCGTGGGAAAGTTATCAAGGTGTTGCCAGCTGATAATTTGCCATTGAGAGAAGGCGATGAGCTGTTATTTTGCATGCGACCAAAACATCAAGTGTTGTTAGAGGCAAATTTGGCTAATAGGTACACCTTAGACTATCTGCTAACTGGGAAAGACTTAGTTCGCAGCGATTTCTTTAAATGGCTTAGAGCTAAAGCATAATCGTTAAGTTTTAAGGTAAAGGCCTTACTCAAACGATCAATCAGTTTGGTTCGGCTTTATACCCAAAGGGCATAAGTCTCA
>OJDD01000077.1_pt1 | contig 34958 bp, 30 predicted proteins | sample 1592591 | NCBI WGS metagenome assembly OJDD01 (sample SAMN05416809, study PRJEB24817) | seawater metagenome | isolation source: Sea water | place: Canada:Atlantic | collected 2013-07 | reverse complement strand
TGGAAGAAGTCGGCCTAAAGCATAAATCCCGACGCATGCTGCGCCGTCAAACGGGCGTCAGCTTTGTGCGCCGCTTGGCCCGGACAGACGAGCCCACGCCCGAGTAATCCTGCCGGACTACGCAAACCATTGATATTGGCGCGCCTTGCGCCATCTTGCAACTCAGCGGTTGTTGACGATGACGACCCTGAGGGAAGCGGTATGTCCAATCAATGAACAGTCTACGCAGTACGATTAAAGCTTTATACGATGGGCAGAACACGCGCTCGCGCCGGTTTCGCTACGGGTTGATCCTGTTTGATTCACTGACGATCATCTATTTCATCGCCACCGCCGCGCTGCCGTCCACGCCGGTGATTACGGCGGTCAATGCGTTCTTTGGTCTGTTCATCCTGTTCGACCTTGCCGCGCGTCTTTGGATCTCTACGAACCTGCGCAAAGAGCTGACGCGCATCTACACCCTTGCCGATCTGGTGGTGGTGATATCGCTGGTGCTGGCACCGCTTATGGCCGAAAGTTTTGCGTTCCTGCGGGTTTTGCGCGGTTTGCGGCTGATCCATGCCTATCACCTGCTGCACGACCTGCGACGCGAAAGCGCGTTTTTCCGCAAACACGAGGACGCGATCCTTGCGGCGGTCAACCTGTTGGTGTTCATCTTTGTCATCACATCGCTGGTGTTTGTGCTGACCTTTGAAGAGGACGCGGGCGTCGCGGGCTATGTCGATGCGCTGTACTTTACAGTGGCGACGCTGACGACAACGGGTTTTGGCGACATCACGATGACGACAACGGGTGGCAAACTGCTGTCGGTGTTCATCATGGTGGTCGGGGTCGCGCTATTCGTGCAATTGGCGCGGACGATTTTCCAACCCTCCAAGATCAAGCACACCTGCCCCGAATGTGGCCTGAACCGTCACGAGACAGACGCCGTTCACTGCAAACACTGCGGCACCACGCTCAAGATCGAGACGAAGGGCGATACGGGCGGTTAATGCCGCGGGGTATCAGACACGCGCGTGGCTGTTCTAGCGCGCGGATCCCTTCATAAAGGACGCACGCTGATCCTTCCTGATGAATGTCCAGGCGATGAACCGGCTGGTTTTTTGCCCCTGCGCCATCTCGACCACATCGCAGTTGGCGACCTTGGCCTTTTTCAGGATTTTATAAAGCGTCTGCACATTGTCCTTTTTCGACACAAGCGACGTAAACCACAGACATTGTCCCGCAATCGCGCGGCTTTGGTCGACCATGCTGGCGATGAACCTGATCTCGCCGCCGGGGCACCAGAGCTCGGCGTTTTGCCCACCGAAATTGAGCTTGCCTGAACGCCCTTTGCCAAGGTTCGCCCACTTCCGTTGCGTGCCCTTCGTCGCCCTTTCCATCGAGGCATGAAAGGGCGGGTTGCACAGGGTGACGTGAAAACGGTCGTCAGGATGGATCACCCCGTCGAAAATATCCTCGCGGTTCTCTTGCAGCCGCAGGTCCACGTCCAGCGCGTTGGCCTTTGCAATCTGTTGCGCAGACTTGATGGCAACAGGGTCGATATCGACACCGGTAAACTGCCAGCCATAGGCGCTTTGCCCCGTCAGCGGGTAGACCAAGCTTGCGCCGGTGCCGATGTCCAACGCCTTGATCTGCGGCCCGCGCGGAATCTCGCTGTTGTTGCTGCGTGCCAGCAGATCGGCCAGATGGTGGATATAATCGACGCGCCCCGGAATGGGCGGGCAAAGGTAGTTCGGCGGGATGTCCCAGAAATCAATGCCGTAGTCCGCCTTGAGCAGCGCCCGATTGAGCATACGCACAGCCGCCACATCCCGGAAATCGATGGTGGTCTGACCTGCTGGATTGGGGGTCGCAAACGGCCCTAGCTCGGGGAGTTCCGCAATCAGGCGCGCGAAATCATACCCCTCGTTGTGGAGGTTGCGGTGGTGCAGGTTGGTTTTGGTGGCCATGGGAAAGCCTTTGTTGAAAGTGGTGTAAAGCAGCCAGGCCGTTGGCCTGTCTTACCCCCTGAAGGCCCCATAGTAAAACCGAAGACGCGGCCGTTGGCCTCGGGCAAGACCCAAGCTCCCTATTTTCAGCGTCTTACCGCCCCGCCATCGTGGATAGGACATCATCACGCTGCATCAGGCGATGCCAAACGACTGCCATGAAGATATGCCCAAGCACCACAAGGGCAAGGATCCAGCCCAGCTCTCCGTGCCATTCCGCGGGCGCTTGCATCCAGGCGACCTCGGCGGTTTGGGGCGGGAATATCTGCACCCCGAAATAGCTCAGGCCACGGGTGCCGCCCGCTGCGGCCAAGAGCCGTACGCCCGGGACGATCACCATCAAGGCATATAGAACCACATGACCCGCGACAGCCGCCTGCCCCATCAAACCGGCATGCTTCGGCCGCCGTTGGATGTTCGCCAGCCCCCACAAACCGCGCACCAGGATCAGCGCGAATAGCGTCACCCCCAGCGTCGTATGGTAGCCCCAAAGTAGCTCGCGCAGGGTGTTCTCTCGCGGAAGCGCCCAATGCGCCGCGGCGGAGATAAACTGCGCCGCAAACAATGCGGCCATGCCCCAGTGAAGCAGCCGGCTTACGGTGCCGTAACGGGTTGGTGTATCAGATAGTTGTGTCACAAAATGCCCCTGTCTCTGGCGATATCACGATCGTTAATTACAGCGTCTGCGCGGTCACCTTAGGCAGGCAACTGCGCTGGATGAACCTTTAACAGACCATCCAGCGCAGTTGTCGCGCAAATCATTCAAGCCGCGTCCCGTTCAACATACGGATATTCCTGCCCCTGCGGTCGACAAATCGGTCAGATCGACTTCTGGTTCACGCGTTTTGACAGCTCGGCGGCGCTTTCCTTACGCTCGCTATAGCGATCCAGCAGGTAGTCTTTCCTGTCTTTGGTCAGCATCGTGAACTTCACCAGCTCTTCCATGACATCAACGACCCGATCATAGAACGGCGATGGCTTCATCCGATCCGCGTCGTCAAACTCAAGAAACGCTTTGGGGGTCGAGGACTGGTTCGGAATCGTGAGCAACCGCATCCAACGCCCAAGAATGCGCAGCTGGTTCACGGCGTTAAAGCTTTGCGACCCCCCGCTGACCTGCATCACGGCCAGCGTTTTGCCCTGCGTCGGGCGCACACCGCCCAAGGACAGCGGAATCCAGTCGATCTGGGTTTTCATGATGCCAGTCATGGCCCCGTGGCGTTCGGGTGAACACCAGACCATTCCGTCCGACCATGTGACCAGATCGCGCAGTTCCTGCACTTTGGGGTGACTGGCGTCGGCATCATCCGGCAGCGGCAGGCCAGACGGCGAATAGGTACGCGTCTCGGCCCCCAGCCTTGTCAGGATGCGCGCGGCTTCCTCTGTCATGAGCCGGCTGAACGACCGGTCCCGCAATGATCCGTAAAGCAGCAGGATATGCGGGCGGTCCGGGTCTGCTGCGGGCTCAAGCAGACGCGCCGCATCAATCGCTTTGAAATGGGTGTCATCAAGGTTCGGGGTATCAGGCAACTCGGTTTCCTTCCGCGTCAATCAGTAAAGAGCCGTCTTCCTTGGTCAGCGGCCCCTGTGGGAGGTGGTCAAGCAAGTCCAACACGGCCTCGCTTGGGCGGCACAGCCGGACGCCTTTGGGTGTGCAGACAATGGGGCGATTGACCAGAATGGGGTGTTCCAGCATGGCGGCCAGAAGGGCTTCGTCGCCCACGTCGGGATCCAGCAGCCCCAATGCCTCTGCCGGAGATCGCTTTACCCGCAAAGCGCTGCGCGGTGTCAGACCCGCCGCCGCGAAAAGCCCCAGAAGCTGTCCGCGCGTCCAGCCGGTATCAAGATAGGGGATCACAGCGGGCACCACACCCGATGCTTTAATGATCGCCAGCACATTGCGGGACGTGCCGCAGTCGGGGTTGTGGTGAATGACAACACTCATGCTGACCCCTCCGAGGCAGGGAACCAGTGGCGGGTTCTGTTTGCAAAAGCGACAAGCGACAGCATGACAGGCACTTCGACCAAGACACCGACCACCGTCGCCAATGCCGCACCAGAGCCGAGCCCGAAAAGGCTGATCGCAACCGCAACGGCCAGCTCGAAAAAGTTGGAGGTGCCGATCAAGGCGCAGGGCGCCGCGACGTTGAAGGGGATACCCCAGGCCCGCGCGACCCCATAGGCCAGAAAGAATATCCCGTAGGACTGGATCAGAAGCGGCACAGCGATCAGGGCAATCACCAGCGGCCGGTCCAGGATCACCTCGCCCTGAAACGCGAAAAGCAAGACCACCGTCACAAGCAGACCGATGATCGAGAACGGCTGCACACCCGTCTTGAACCGATCCACCGCCGCTTCGCCGCCTTGCGCAAGCAGCCGCTGGCGCGTCAGATACCCCACAAAAAGCGGCAGCATCACGTAAAGGCCCACGGACAACAGCAGCGTATCCCAAGGCACGACGATATCCGTGGCCCCCAGCAAGAAGGCAACGATGGGCGCGAAGGCGAACACCATGATGACGTCGTTCACGCTCACCTGCACCAGCGTATAGGCCGCATCCCCCCGCGTCAGGTTCGACCAGACGAACACCATCGCGGTACAGGGCGCGGCCCCCAGCAGGATAACGCCCGCAAGATAGGCCTGCGCGTCATCCGGCGGGATCAGACCTGCGAAAAAATAGTTGAAAAACAACACGCCAAGGGCGGCCATGGTGAAGGGTTTGATCAGCCAGTTCACCACCACCGTGACAACCAACCCTTTCGGCTTGTCCCCCACCTGACGCAAGGCTCCGAAATCCACCCCGACCATCATCGGGAACACCATCGCCCAGATCAGCACCGCAACGGGCAGGTTCACCGAAGCCACCTCAAGCCCGGCAAGCATACCAAACGCAGTCGGAAACAGATTGCCAAGCAGCAGCCCCGCGCCAATCGCCAGCGCCACCCAGACGGACAGCCATTTTTCAAACGTGCCCAGACCCGCCGCCGCGGGAAGTGTCGTATCAGTCATGTCGAACCTTCAAAAATTGCAGCCCCTTGGCCGTGAATATGTGGTTGCCCGATGTCAGCACAGGAATGTTACAGGACCAATGCGGCACCTCCCCCATGCGCGCCTAACAGGGGCAGGCGAGCTCGTTTATGATGGGCTGGCAGAGTTCCGGACGTCCGCCGCAGCAATCCTCCATCAGAAAGGCGAGCAAACCGCGCAGCCCCTCCATATCGGCAAAGTAACGAATGCTTCGCCCTTCGCGCTTGCTGCGAATAAGGCCCGAACGCGCCAAAATCGCGAGGTTGGTCGACATCGTATTCTGCCGCACCCCCAAAGTGTCGCCGATATCGCCTGCCGACATCCCCCCTTCTCCGGCTGTGATGAGAAGACGGAAGACATCAAGGCGGGTGACCTGACTGAGCGCCGCAAAAGCGTCGAGAGCGTTGTTCTTATCCATATATCGGGAATTATTGATTCATTCGACGCAGGTCAAGCTCTGATGTGCAACCCGTTGCGCTTGCGCGAACCTATGGGCAATCTGCGCGCCCCTTCAAAGGCACAAGGGACGCGGGGGCGTGGCGTGAACATGGCACGACGCCCCCGCGTGATCTCTATTACTTAAAGTCCGCCAAGCACCTGTTTGCCAATCACGCGACCGCTTTCCTGCCGCAGATGCGCCGCGCGCAGCGCCTTGACGGTCAGCGCCTCGCCGCGCTCGGTGACTGTCGACTGCAATGTGCCTGCGTCGATCATCGCTGCGACGCGGTTCAGCAGGTCTTGCTGGGCATCCATATCGTCGGTTTCGAACATCGAACGGGTGAACATGAATTCCCAATGGACGCTCAGCGCCTTGGGTTTAGCCGCCTTGATATCCAGCGCCTCGGGGTCGTCAATCAGCGCGATCTGGCCGCGTGGCGCGATCAAGTCGATGATTGCGGGCCAATGCTGATCCGTCGCCGTCAACGCGGCGACATAGCTTGGGGTCTGGCCCAGCTCTGCCAGCTGCGCGGCTAGGTCACCGCGATGGTCAACCACGTGATCCGCCCCCATCTTGCGCACCCAATCCTCGGTCTCGGGCCGAGAGGCCGTCGCAATGACGGTAAGCCCGGTCAGCGCTTTGGCTAACTGGATGAGGATAGAGCCGACGCCGCCAGCGCCACCGATCACCAGCAAGCTTTGCTCCGCGCCGCCCCCTTCGGTCAGGCGGAATGCGTCGAACAACATCTCCCACGCGGTGATCGAGGTCAGCGGCAGCCCCGCCGCTTCGGTAAAGTCGAGGCTGGCTGGCTTGCGCCCGACGATCCGTTCATCGACGGTATGGAATTCCGCATTGGTGCCCGCGCGCGTGACGTCGCCCGCATAGAAGACCTCATCGCCGACCTTAAAGCCGGTGACCGACGCGCCCACCTCGGCCACGACGCCTGACGCGTCAAAGCCCAGAACGCGCGCCGCGCCCTCGGGTTGGGCGGCTGCGCGCAGCTTCACGTCGACCGGATTGACCGAGATACCTTTCACCGCGACCAACAGATCACGCGGTCCCACCGCAGGCCGGTCGATTTCAATCAGATCAAGCGTGTCCGCAGGGCCCGCCGCGCTATAGCCAATAGCTTTCATTTCTTTGTTCCTTCATTGTGTCGGTGAAAAATAGGTCTTGTGAAACGGTAGAAAACCGGCATTTTTCCGATTTGATTATTCGGATAGCGGAGATAATAGCGGTGGATACTGACAACCTGCGCCTTTTTGTGATGGCCGCCGACCGGCTGAATATCTCTGCTGCCGGACGGAATCTGGGTCTTGCCCCTGCGGTCGCCAGCGCCCGCCTTGCCAAACTGGAACAGGAGCTTGGCGTAGAGCTGCTGCGACGCACCACCCGCAAAGTGTCGCTGTCGCTCGAAGGGTCCGACTTCCTTCCCTACGCGCGGGAGATTCTGGCGCAGGCAGAGGCCGCGAAGGCCGTTCTTGGCAGCCATGAAACCAGCCCCAAAGGCACCATCCGATTTGCCGCGCCAAGCAGTTTCGCGCAGCGCCACATCATGCCGCTTCTGCCGCAGTTTCACGCGGCGTTCCCCGACCTTACGCTCGAACTTCGCCTGTCTGACGCACGGTTTGACGCGATCGAGGGCAGTTTTGACCTAGCGTTGCGCGCGGCCCCCCTGACCGACAGCAGCCTCAAGGGGCGCAAGCTGGCGGATGATACCCGCGTTCTTTGTGCCTCTCCTGCATATCTTGAGGAACACGGCGTACCGCAGTCACCGGCAGAGCTTCGGGGGCATCGGTTCTTGGCATGGATCGACCTTGAACCGCGCGAATTGATCGGCCCAGAGGACGAAACCGCGCCGCTTGACCCCGCCCAGATGATCTGCCGGACCATCGTTGACGATGGTGACGCTCAACGTGAGGCCACGCTTGCAGGGGCCGGCCTGTCGATCAATTCCCTCTGGAGCGTCTCGGACGAGCTGCGCTTGGGCCGGTTGATCCGTGTCCTGCCGGAATGGAAGCTGAACGACAGTTCGGTCTTGTGGTTGATGTACCCGCGCTCAAACGTGCTTACCCCCAAGACGCGCATCCTGATCGACTTTCTCATCGCGCATCTTGGGTCACATGCAGAATGGGGCGCGTAGCAGCCAGCCCCGCGCCCACAACACGCCCGTTATCAGTATAAACGTCAGTGATGTCGCGGACTGGCACAACGCCTATCCTATGCGGTCATCGTCGCGCTGGACGAAAGCGACCTGCGGTCCACGGGGTTGATCACCGGTGGCTCTGCCGTGGCATTGGGCCTGCCGGATGATTTTCACCCGCGCAAGACACCTCAAAAGTCGTAGCCGCCATACTGCCTGATACGGTTCTCAAAATTCGATACCCGCTCTGCCGCGTCATCTGAACGCGCGGCCATGCCGACCAGCAGCATCTCCACCGCTAGAAACGCGGAATTGAGCGATGGCAGGAAATGAGGTCCAGCCATGGGCAGCGGTACCACTTTCCATGCGCCAACCGCGATTGGGGAGGCATGACTGTCCGTCAGCGCCAGAACCCGCGCGCCGCGGGACTGGGCGATCTGGCAGGCCTGAACCACCTCTGCCGCGTAATGTTCATAGGTGATCCCGACGATAATATCCTCGGACGTGGCCTGAGACAGTACATCGACAATGCCCCCCGGCAGGGTCGGCACGTCTACGAAATTCGGAAACGCCATGCCGCCCACATACGAGAAATAATGCGCGATCGCATAGCAGCTGCGCACGCCGACCACATAGACTTTGCGCGCCCCGAGCAACGGGTCGATGCATGCATTAAGCGTGTCCAGAATATCTGCCGAGAAAAGCATCGCCGTGTTTTTACCATGCGCTTCCATGAGCGCGGCAAACGCGCTGTCGCGATGTTCGTGTCTTAGTGTCTGGGCACGCGCGCCGTAGTTTGGCGCAGGTGTCTGGATCGTTGCCTGCACATCCGTGCGGAAGGCGTCAAAGCTGGTATAGCCAAGCTCCTTCGCCATACGGGTCACGGTATTTGGATTGACCCCTGCCTGCTTGGCCAGACCGCGAATCGAGCTAAAGGCCACGAGCGAAAGATTATCCAGAAGCCACCGCGCAAAGGACCGAAGCGCGGGCGTTCCTTGCGCACTTACCTGTGACAAGCGGTCTTTCAGCGTTTCATCGTTGGTCATCAAACCCTTACCTTCTGTTTATGCGTGCCAGCCTTCACGCCGCTGTCACACCCAATGCACAGCAAAAATACATTTGCTTAATCTATGGCAATAAAATAATACAAACGCATCATCGCGCAGACAAGTGCTGATGTCACGTCACCCAAAGCGCGTCTTCAAGCAAGGACTACAGTCATGAAAAGTCATATCTTCGGCAGATCCACCAAAGGCGCGCTGCCGGTCGCCACCAAGGGGGATGGCTGCTATCTGATCGATGCGGATGGACGTAGATATCTTGATGGTTCGGGCGGTGCTGCTGTTTCCTGTCTGGGGCATTCAAATCAGGCTGTCCGCGCCGCCCTGCACGGCCAGATTGACCAGCTTGCCTTCGCGCACACCGGCTTTTTCACCTCCGATCCGGCAGAGCGTTTGGCCGATCGCCTGGTCGAGAACGCGCCTGCGGGCATTGATCGGGTATATCTCGTCTCTGGCGGCTCCGAAGCGGTCGAGGCATCGATCAAGCTCGCGCGGCAGTATTTTCTGGAAATCGGACAGCCCAAGCGCCACCGCGTCATTGCCCGCCGCCAAAGCTATCACGGGAATACATTGGGCGCTTTGGCAGCTGGGGGGAATGCGTGGCGTCGTACCCAGTTCGCGCCCCTGCTTGCCGACACCACCCATATCAGCCCCTGCTATGAGTACCGCGACCGGCGGGACGGCGAAACGCAAGAGGCCTACGGCCTGCGCGTGGCGAATGAGCTGGAAACCGAAATCCTGCGGCTTGGCCCTGATACGGTGATGGCCTTCCTCGCGGAGCCTGTCGTAGGTGCGACCTCGGGCGCGGTACCTGCCGTGCCGGGGTATCTCAAGCGCATCCGCGAGATTTGCGACCAATATGGCGTGCTGCTGATCCTGGACGAGGTGATGTGTGGCATGGGCCGTACCGGCAAACTGTTCGCCTGCACAGAGGACGGCGTCGCCCCGGACATGATCACCATCGCCAAAGGACTTGGGGCGGGCTATCAACCGATCGGCGCGCTGCTGACCTCAGCTGCCATTTATGATGCGATTGCAGCGGGCACCGGTTTCTTCCAGCACGGCCACACCTATATGGGCCACGCCTTGGCGGCCACGGCGGCCAAGGCCGTGCTTAGCGAAATGATGGACCGCGGTCTGCTGGCCCATGTCACCACCCAGGGCGACAAGCTGGACGCAGCACTAAAGGCGCAGTTCGGCGATCATGACAACATCGGCGATATACGCGGGCGCGGGTTGTTCCGCGGGATCGAACTGGTTGCCGACCGCAGCACCAAAGCACCATTCGATCCGTCCCGTGGCCTTGCCGCGCGGATCAAGAAGGAGGCCTTTGCCGCCGGTCTGATCTGCTATCCGATGTCGGGCACAATCGATGGCCAACATGGCGACCACGTGCTGCTCGCGCCGCCGTTTATCATCGAGGATGCGCAGATCGATGAGCTGGTGGGCAAGCTATCAACGGCCATCGACAAGGCGCTTGCCGCATGACCGCATTGCCCAGATTTATGGTTGCGCCGAATGGGGCGCGGCTGACCAAGGCGGACCACCCCGCCCTCCCCGTCACCATAGAAGAGACGGTCGCCTGCGCGCTGGCCTGCCATGCTGCGGGTGCCGATGGCCTTCATGCGCATGTGCGCGATACTGAGCAACGGCATGTTCTGGACCTCGGGCTTTATGCCGAGCTTCTGAGCGAGCTCGGCCAGCGCGCCCCTGACCTCTATGTTCAGATCACCAGCGAGGCCGCGGGCCGCTTTACCCCCGCAGAACAACGCCATCTGGTCGAAACCCTGAAACCGCGCGCCGTGTCGGTCGCGCTGCGCGAGATCACGGCCGATCAAGAGAATGCCGTCACCCGTCGGTTCTTTGCCATGTGCGCCGAAGCGATGATCGACGTTCAACACATCCTCTATGACACCGCGGATATCGCCCATCTTGCCCGGCTTGTCGCACAAGGCGATGTCCCCCGCGACGGGCTGAAGACCCTGATCGTTCTGGGGCGCTATACCAGCGGCCAGACCAGCACACCCACGCAAGTTGCAGCACTGGCACAAAGGCTAAAATCGGCCTTGCCGGACGCAGACTGGGCCGCCTGCGCCTTCGGCCCCCAAGAAACCGCCTGCCTGATCGAGGCCATGCGCCACGGCGGCAAGACCCGGATAGGGTTCGAGAACAACCGCTTGAACGCAGACGGGCAGGTCGCGGCAAACAATGCCGAGAGGGTCACGGAACTGGTGACACAGGCCAAGCGCGCTGGATTTGCGTGACCGTTATCGTGAGACGCAAGTGAAGCGGGTTCGGTGAGGGTCTTGAACGCTGACTCTAGGCAACACCACACACAGGCGCGCGGCCTTGATTGCGCATTCATCTGCAGATCTGGGGGACCCGAAAATTGGACGCAATGGTTTGAGGAATACGGGTGAGGTTTTGAAACCTCACCCCAACTCCAATCAGCCACACTTACTATGGCCGCAGCTGCCGCAGGTCATGCAGCCTTCGACCATGCGCAGGTCGTATTGGCCGCAGCTGCTGCAGGCTTTGCCGCGGGGGGCCTCCAGGCCGACGACCTTGGCTTGCGGGTCGGATTTCAGCCCCTGCCCTTCGCCGGCGATAAAACCGGTGGCGATCAGGTGTTGTTCTATCACGCCACCGATAGCGGCCAGCATCGACGGGATGTACTTGCCCCGCATCCAGGCCCCGCCGCGCGGGTCAAAGACGGCCTTCAGCTCTTCGACGACAAAGGACACATCGCCACCGCGACGGAACACGGCAGAGATCATGCGGGTAAGCGCGACCGTCCAGGCAAAATGCTCCATGTTCTTGGAGTTGATAAAGACCTCGAACGGACGACGATGCCCGCCGATCACCACATCGTTGATGGTGATATACAGCGCATGCTCGCTGTCGGGCCATTTGATCTTGTAGGTGGAGCCCTCAAGCTCTTCCGGACGGTCCAGCGGATCGGACATATAAACGACCTCGCCGCCTTCCTCAGCGGTGGCTTGGGCCGCGACCTCGCCCGGGGCTGTATCGGCGCTCTCCGATACCGACAGAACCGATCCGGTCACGTCATTGGGACGATAGGTCGTGCAGCCTTTGCAGCCCTGATCCCAAGCGGCCATATAAACATCCTTGAACGCGTCAAAGCTGATGTCTTCGGGGCAGTTGATGGTTTTCGAGATGCTGCTGTCGACCCATTTCTGTGCCGCGGCCTGCATCTTGACGTGATCCAGAGGGGCCAGCGTCTGTGCATTGACGAAATAGTCCGGCAAGGGCGCATCGCCCTTCAGATCGCGCCACATCTGTACGGCGTAATCGACGACTTCTTCCTCCGTCCGGCTGCCATCCTTTTGCAGAACCTTGCGGGTGTAGGCATAGGCAAAGACCGGCTCGATCCCCGAGCTGACGTTGCCTGCATAAAGGCTGATGGTGCCTGTGGGCGCGATCGAGGTCAAAAGCGCGTTGCGGATGCCGTTTTCGGCAATGGCGTCGCGCACATCCTCATCCATCTGCTGCATGGTGCCGGAAGCCAGATAGGCGTCCGCCTCGAACAACGGGAAGGCCCCCTTTTCCTTCGCCAGATCGACCGATGCAAGATACGCAGCCCGCGCAATCGCCTTGAGCCAGGCTTCGGTCTGCTCTGCCGCTTCGTCCGAGCCATAGCGCAGCCCGACCATCAACAAGGCATCCGCCAGACCGGTGACACCCAGACCGATGCGGCGCTTGGCTTTCGCCTCTGCCTGCTGTTCATCAAGCGGGAATTTCGACACGTCAACGACGTTGTCCATCATGCGCACAGCGGTCGCGACCAGCTTGTTCAGCGCCTCGACATCCAGCTGAGGGTTGTCGCCAAACGGATCGGATACCATCCGCGCCATATTGATCGACCCCAGCAAACAGGCACCATAGGGCGGCAGCGGCTGTTCCCCACAGGGGTTTGTGGCGGCGATGGTTTCGCAATAGCTCAGGTTGTTGGCCTCGTTGATGCGATCGATAAAGATCACACCGGGCTCGGCGAACTCATACGTGGCTTTCATGATCCGGTTCCACAGGTCACGGGCCTGAACGGTGCGATAGACCTTGCCGTTGAACTGCAGATCCCAGCTGGCATCGGCCTTGACCGCATCCATGAAAGGGTCTGTGATCAACACGGACATGTTGAACATCCGCAGCCGCGCGGGGTCGGATTTCGCGGCGATGAAGTCTTCGACATCGGGGTGGTCACAGCGCATTGTGGCCATCATCGCGCCACGGCGCGAACCGGCGGACATGATCGTCCGACACATCGCATCCCAGACATCCATAAAGCTCAGCGGGCCGGAGGCGTCAGCAGAGACCCCCAGCACATCCGCGCCACGGGGCCGGATGGTGGAAAAGTCATAGCCGATCCCGCCCCCCTGCTGCATGGTCACAGCGGCTTCTTTGAGCATGTCGAAGATGCCGGCCATGCTGTCAGGCACGGTGCCCATGACGAAACAGTTGAACAATGTCACACGGCGCGCAGTACCTGCCCCGGCAGTGATGCGGCCCGCGGGGAGGAATTTGAAATCCTCCAGCGCTTCGTAAAATGCCTCTTCCCATTTTTCCGGTGCTTTTTCGACCTGTGCCAGATCACGGGCGATTCGCCGCCAGCTGTCTTCTACCGTCACATCGCGCGGCGTGCCGTCGGCATCTTTAAAACGGTACTTCATGTCCCAAATCTGTTCGGCAATGGGGGCGGCAAATCGTGACATATTCGATTCCTTGAGGGCTGTTTGGGAAGGTGTTCACCATACCCCAAATCAAAGCGCAAGCACAACAGGTTGAAGCTGCGGCACTTACGTCTACATTATGTCGTGTCCGACGCAGGCGGACGCAGGAGGATTCTGTGAAAAATCATATACATCTCATCAAGTTGTCCGTCGGCACGGAAACCGTCGATGACCTGGCCGCATGGCAGGAAAAAAAACGCGTGCAAACCGAGGACGGTTTTCCCCGCCACGTGACGCGCATGTGGCCCAAACGCGAACCCGAGATTCTGAACGGCGGGTCGATCTTCTGGGTGATCAAAGGTGTGATCCAGTGTCGTCAGAAAATCCTGCGTCTGGACGAGACATCGGGCGCGGACGGTGTGCGCCGCTGCGCGATCGTGCTGGACCCCAAGATCATCCGCGTGCAAGGCAGCCTCAAACGCCCGTTTCAGGGGTGGCGCTACCTTGCGCCGCAGGATGCTCCTGCCGATCTGCCCGAAAGCCGCGACCACGAAGAGCCCCTGCCCATAGAGTTGAACCGCGCGCTGGCCGAGATCGGCGTGCTCTAGCAGCAGCGCCTGCGCGCGCATCCCCCGCGGGATTTGAGTTTATTTGGCAAAATGAAGCAGGGCCGCGCGTGCCTCTTCATTTTGCCCTTAAACTCCCGCCGGAGGCGCATCCGCAGGATGCCGCGCGCATGCGCGTCAGGACAGTCGCGCCAGCAGGGCCGTCATCGTCGCGCGATCCGCATCATCCATCTCTGCCATCCGGCTGCGCCAAAGCGTCGCCTGTGACCGCAGGATCAGCCCGTCGGAGAGGATCTTGAGGTGGTTGGCGCGCAATGTCTCCCCGCTCGAGGTGATGTCGGCGATGGCCTCTGCCGTTTCATTCTTGATCGTGCCTTCGGTCGCCCCCTGGCTGTCGACCAGCGCATAATCCGCGACACCGGTGCTGCGCAGGAATTCCCGCACCAGCCGGTGGTACTTCGTCGCGATGCGCAGGCGAAACCCGTGTTTGTCGCGGAACGCCGAGGCAGCGGCATCCAGATCGTCGAGCGTATCGACATCGACCCAAGCTTGCGGCACCGCGATGATCAGGTCCGCATGGCCAAAGGCGAGCTCTTCCACCGGTGCGACAAGCTGATCCCACAACGCCAGTTTCTCTTGCACAAGATCTGTGCCAGTGACGCCCAGATGGATGCGCCCTGCGGCCAGTTCGCGGGGAATTTCACCCGCAGACAGCAAGATCAGCGACACGCCGTCTATCCCTTCGACAGCACCCGCGTACTCACGTTCGGATCCCGTGCGCTGCAAGGTGATCCCCCGTACCGCAAACCATTCAAAGGTTTTCTCCATCAGACGCCCTTTGGAGGGCACACCGAGTTTGATCGTCATTGGCCTGCCTCCAGTTCCAGCATCAGCCCGGGGCGCATGACGCCCCCCACTGCGGGGATTTCGCCGCCCTGCCCCAGCCGCCGTGTCAGCGCGTCATAGCGTCCGCCTGTGGCGATGGTGGGCAGGTCGGGCCGTGTCGCCGCGCGGAAGCCAAAGACGAACCCGTCATAATATTCCATCGACACGCGGCCAAAGCTGGCTTCGAACATCAGGGTATCGGTATCGACACCCCGGGCGGCAAGCGCCTTTTCCCGCGCCGCGACACGGTCCACCGCATCAGAGATCGCGGGCATATCGACGGCAAGGTCATGCAACTGGCTGATCGCATTGGGCATGGTTTCACGCACATCCAGCAGCGCCAGCAGCAAGGACACCTGCGTGCGCGACAGGGCCGGTTCGGTGGCGTCGGCGCGCAGGGCGGCGATGCGTGTTTCAATCTCGTCCAGACTGCGCAGGCCGATCAGTGGTGCGGTGATAGCACCGTCACTGGCCAAGAGCGCCGCGCGGGTCGCGGGCATCGGCGTTTTGCCAGCATAGCGGTCGAGCAACGCACGGAACCGGCGGGGCCGCCAGATGTGCCGCATCAGCGCCGCCTTGCGCGACGCCGATGTATCCAGCCCCGCAACCGCAGCCATCAAGATACCGATATCCCCCGTCACGGCAGTGACCGGAAGCCCCTCCAACGCGCCCTGGATCAGGGCAAAGACTTCGGCATCGGCTGCCGCGGGATCGCCACGGTCAAAGACTTCGTAGCCCGCCTGAATATATTCATTGGCGCGGTTGGGATCACGTTCCTGACGGCGGAACACTTCGCCCGCGTAGGTGTAGCGTGCCGGGTCCGCCCCATGGGCCATATGCATCTGCACCACGGGCAAGGTATAATCGGGGCGCAGCATCTGTTCGCCCCGCATCGCATCCGAGGTGACATAGGCGCGCGCGCGGATGTCTTCGCCATAAAGGTCCAGCAGGGTCTCGGCGGGTTGCAGGATCGGGGGTTCCACCACCGCAGCCCCCTGCGCCTCGAACAAGGCGCGCAGGCTTGCGGCCTTGGCGAGGATGTCGGATCGTGTAGCCATCAGCGGTTCAGCTCCAGTATCTCGCGCACTTTAGAGACAAGATCCCCACGCGCCACTTCGTATTGGCTGGGGCGGTCTTTCCATTCCTCCAGCGTGGCGCTTTCAGCGATTTTCGCGCCAAGGATCAGGTCCTTGATCTGGATCATACCCTTGTCGAATTCATCGCCGCCCGCGATCACTGCCACCGGGCTGGCGCGGCGGTCTGCATATTTCAGCTGGTTGCCAAAGTTCTTTGGGTTGCCGAGATAAACCTCGGCCCGGATGCCTGCCTGACGCAATTCGGCGACCATCGCCTGATAGTCGGACATGCGCGCCTTATCCATCACGGTCACCACCACGGGCCCTTCGGCCTGCGCCGACATCCGGCCCTTGGCCTGCAGTGCTGCAAGCAGCCGGTCGACGCCGATAGAAACACCCGTTGCAGGGACTTCCTGACCGGTGAAGCGCTTGACCAGATCGTCATACCGCCCACCCCCTGCGACAGAGCCAAAGTTGCGTGGCCGGCCTTTTTCGTCCTGGATCTCGAAGGTCAGTTCCGCCTCGAACACCGGACCGGTGTAATAGCCAAGACCCCGCACGACAGAGGGGTCGATCTCTACGCGGTCAGCGCCGTAGCCGCCGGCCGCCATCAGATCGGCGATGGTTTCCAGCTCGTCCACGCCCTGCGCGCCTGTCTCGGAACCCGCGACCAGTTCACGCAGCCGCGCGACAGTTTCTGCACCGCTGTCGCGTTTGGCTTGCATAAAGCCCATGACCACATCGGCCTGAGCATCGCTCAGCCCTGCCCCATCGGTAAAGTCGCCGCTGTCATCCTTGCGGCCCGCGCCCAGCAATGCGCGCACCCCGTCCAGACCCAGCCGGTCGAGCTTGTCAATCGCACGCAGCACGATGCCGCGCTCGTGGGCGAAATTGTCGGGGTTGGCAGGGTCGAGCACGCCTGCGACCTCCATCACACCGTTGAGCACCTTGCGGTTGTTCACCCGCACGATGTAGTCCCCGCGGTCGATCCCGACTTCTTCCAAGCAATCGGCCAGCATTGCGCAGATCTCTGCATCGGCCGCGACCGACGGTGCGCCGACCGTATCGGCATCGCATTGATAGAACTGGCGGAAGCGGCCCGGCCCCGGCTTTTCGTTGCGCCAGACCGGCCCCATCGCATAGCGCCGATAGGGCGTGGGTAGATCGTTGCGGTGTTGCGCATAGACGCGTGCCAGCGGAGCGGTCAGGTCATAGCGCAGGGCCAGCCAGTCGCCGGGCTTGTCCGCCTCTGCATCCTCTTGCCACGCGAAGACGCCCTCATTGGGGCGATCCACATCGGGAAGGAACTTGCCCAAAGCCTGCACCGTCTCGACCCCGGAGCTTTCCAGTGCGTCAAAGCCATAGCGATGATAGACCTGCGCAATCTTATGCAGCATCTCGGCACGCTGTGTTACTTCTGCACCGAAATAGTCACGAAACCCCTTTGGCGTTTCGGCCTTGGGGCGGGGGGTCTTTTTTGGCTTGGCCATTGGATCACATCCTGTGGGCTGAATATCGCGCTTCGCGTCTAGCCCAACCCCCCGCCAAGGGCAAGCGACGCGGCCCCGCCGCGGCACGCATCCCCCCTTATCGAACGCCATACAACCTGTTAGGAGGACGGCAAACGCGCAAGCTGCAAGGTGCCCTCATGGATAAGCTCGAAGAACAAATGGCCCATCTGATCCGTACGGTGGATGACCTGTCCGATGTCGTCGCCCGTCAGGAGACAGAGATCGCGACCCTGACACGGCGGGTTCATATGCTGATGCAGCGCGAGGGCGAACGCGAGGCAGCGGGCTCCGAAGGGGTTGTCATCGGCAACGAACGCCCGCCGCACTATTGATCGGATGCCTCATCCAGGAAGCTGCCGCCGCCCCAGTGGGGCGCGTCAGATTTCCTTTACCTCCATCACGCCGGTCAGGGACCGGATGGCACCCTTGATCTTGGGGGTGACAGGGTATTCGGCGCAGAGGTCTACCTCCACCTCGCCGGGCAGGGTCGGGTCCATCAGGCACAGTTGCACCGGCCCCTTGCCCGCGCTGCGCGCCGCGGAACGGGCACCGGCCAGCACATCGGCGACCGCCTGAATAGCGCCCGGATCATCCACAAATATCCGCAGCCCCATATTGCCCGCATCCTCGACCACCGTGTCGATCGGCACCACGGACCGGCCCAGCAGTTTCAACTGGTCGCTTTCCATCGTCGCCTCGACCATGACCACGACCTTCGACCCTGTTTCAAGGTGGTCGCGCGCCAGTTCCAGCGTGTCCGAAAACAGCGTCACCTCGTAAGCGCCCGTCGGGTCCGACAGTTGCGCAAAAGCAAAGCGGTTGCCGCGCGCTGATTTACGTTCCTGCCGTCCGGCGACGATCCCTGCCAAACGGGCATTCATCGCCCCTTTGACCGAGACTTTCTCGGTCAGCTCGTCCAGCGTCAGGAACGGCACACCGCCCGTAGCGGATTTGCGTTTCATCGGCCCCATGTAATCGTCCAGCGGGTGGCCCGACAGATAGAAGCCTACGGCCTTGAACTCTTCGGTCAGGCGCTCGGCGGCCTCCCAATCGTCGCAAGGCACGATGCGCGGCTCTGGCAAGTCATCCCCCGCCTCGCCAAACAGCGACACCTGATTAGAGGCTTTCTGCTCGTGGATTGCGGCGGAATAGCTGACCAACCCGTCCAGCGACTGCCAGACGCGGCGGCGGTTGTTGTCCAGCTGGTCGAACGCACCGGAGCGGGCCAGCATCTCAAGCGGACGTTTCCCCACACGTTTCAGATCAACCCGCCGCGCCAGATCAAAAAGCGTGGCAAAGGGCTTGTCCACACCGTCAACCTTGCGGCCTTCGGTGATCAGCTTCATGGCTTCCACTCCGACGTTTTTCAGCGCGCCCAAAGCATAGACCAACGCGCCCTCGACCACCTTGAACGTCGCATCACTGCGGTTCACACAAGGCGGCACCCAGGGCAGTTCCAGCCGTTTGCGGACCTCTTCGAAATAGACCGCCAGCTTGTCGGTCAGATGGATATCGCAGTTCATCACACCAGCCATGAATTCGACCGGATGGTTCGCCTTGAGCCATGCGGTCTGATAGCTGACCACCGCATAGGCGGCGGCGTGGGATTTGTTGAAACCATAGTTGGCGAATTTTTCCAGAAGGTCGAAAACCTCAGACGCCTTTTTCTTGTCGACCCCGTTGGCCATCGCGCCTTTTTCGAACTTGGGGCGTTCCTTGGCCATTTCCTCGGCGATCTTTTTACCCATCGCACGGCGCAGCAGGTCAGCGCCGCCAAGGCTATAGCCCGCCATGACCTGCGCGATCTGCATAACCTGTTCCTGGTAGACGATGATGCCCTGCGTTTCCTCGAGGATATGGTCAATCGAGGGATGCACGGATTCCCGTTCGCGCTGGCCGTTCTTGACCTCGCAATAGACCGGAATATTCTCCATCGGGCCGGGCCGGTACAGCGCGACCAAGGCGACGATGTCTTCGATACAGGTCGGCTTCATCCGCTTGAGCGCATCCATCATGCCGCTGGATTCCACCTGGAACACCGCCACCGTCTTGGCACTGGCATAAAGTTTGTAAGAGGCCTCGTCGTCCAGCGGGATGGTGGCGATATCGTCGATCAGCCCCTCGGGCGGCTCGAACAGCTCTGTCCCGTCGGCGGCCACATGCAGGTGACGGCCCGAGGATTTGATCTGGTCGACCGCGTTCTGGATGACGGTCAGGGTCTTGAGGCCCAGAAAGTCGAACTTGACCAGACCGGCCTGTTCGACCCATTTCATGTTGAACTGCGTCGCGGGCATATCGGAGCGTGGATCCTGATACAGCGGCACCAGCGCGTCCAGCGGCCGGTCCCCGATCACAACCCCCGCCGCGTGGGTCGATGCGTTGCGCAACAGCCCCTCGACCTGCTGGCCATAGTTCAACAGCCGCGCGACGACTTCCTCGTTCTTGGCCTCCTCGCGCAGGCGTGGTTCATCCGCCAGTGCCTTTTCGATGCTGACAGGTTTCACGCCCTCGACGGGGATCATCTTGGACAGGCGATCCACCTGCCCGTAAGGCATCTGCAACACCCGTCCGATGTCACGCACCGCCGCCTTGGACAAAAGCGCCCCGAAGGTGATGATCTGCCCCACCTTGTCGCGCCCGTATTTGCGCTGCACATACTGGATCACCTCTTCCCGGCGATCCATGCAAAAGTCGATGTCAAAGTCGGGCATCGAGACCCGTTCGGGATTCAGGAACCGTTCAAACAGCAGTTGATAGCGCAGCGGGTCCAGATCGGTAATCGTCAGCGCATAGGCCACCAGACTACCCGCGCCCGAGCCCCGTCCCGGCCCGACGGGAATATTATTGTCTTTCGCCCATTTGATAAAATCGGCAACGATCAGAAAGTAGCCGGGGAACCCCATGCCCTCGATGATGCCCAGCTCGAAATCCAGCCGCTTTTCATATTCCTCGACAGTGGTGGCATGGGGGATCACCTTCAACCGGTTTTTCAGCCCCTCATGCGCCTGCCGCTTGAGCTCTTCGATCTCGTCATCCGCAAACTTCGGCAGGATCGGATCACGGCGATACGCCATAAATGCACAGCGCTTGGCGATCTCGACCGTGTTCTCGATGGCTTCGGGCAGATCGGCAAACAGCGTCACCATCTCGGCCTGCGATTTGAAGTAATGCTGCGCGGTCAGCCTGCGGCGTTCGTGCTGCTGATCGACATAGGCCCCATCCGCGATACAGATCAGCGCGTCATGGGCCTCGTACATATCGGCCTTGGGGAAATAGACGTCATTCGTCGCGACCAAAGGGATGCCCATGTCATAGGCCATCTCGACAAAGCCCCGCTCGGTCAGCTGTTCGGCTACGGGCTGGCCATCCTCGCCGGGGTGGCGCTGTAACTCGACGTAAAGCCGGTCGGCAAAGGCCCCGTGCAGCCGTGCCATCAATGCCTCTGCCGCGGGACGTTGACCGCCCTGCAACAGCTGCCCCACGGGGCCACCTGCCCCGCCTGTCAGACAGATCAGCCCACCGTTCAGCGCCTCCAGCTCCTCCAAGGTGACCTGCGGCAGCGCCCCACCCTTGTCGATATAAAGGCAGGAGTTCAGCTTCATCAGGTTTTCATACCCGGCCTCGGATTGGGCCAGCAAAACCACAGGGGCCGGATCGCGCGGCTTTTCCCCCGGTTGCACCTTCACATAGGCCAGATCCACCTGACAGCCGATGATCGGTTGCACACCGGCCCCCGCCATGGCGACCGAGAATTCCAACGCGGCGAACATGTTGTTGGTATCCGTCAGGGCCAGCGCCGGCATATCGGCCCCCTTGCACAGATCAGGCAGCTTTTTCAGCCGCAACGCCCCTTCCAACAACGAATATTCGGAGTGCGTGCGCAGGTGAATGAATCGGGGTGCTTGTGCCATGGGACCAACTTACCCAAGCCCACCCGCAGTCACCAGACCCACCGGTGTCACGCGCGTCGTTTTCCGGCAATACCGCGCACGACCAAGTCCTTATCCTACAAAATCTCTTGCCAAGCCCCCTCGCCCCCGCCTAGCCTCGCTGAACATTTGCCCGCGCCGCGTTCTACGTCGCATCGAACGCCGCGCAGATCACGGGCTGAGGTACCGCGGCGGAACGAACCCTATGGACATCACTTTTCTCCTCAACGGGGAAGTCGTGTCACTGACCGGCGTCTCCCCCACCATGACGCTGCTGGACTGGCTACGCGAAACCCGACATCTGACCGGCACCAAGGAAGGCTGCAATGAAGGCGATTGTGGTGCCTGTTCCGTCATGATCAGCGACGACCAGGGTCACCGCGCCCTGAACGGCTGCATCCTTTTCCTGCCCCAGATCAACGGCAAATCCGTCACCACCGTCGAAGGGCTATCGGCGTCTGACGGCAGCCTGCACCCCGTGCAGCAGACCATGATCGACCACCACGGCAGCCAATGCGGCTTTTGCACACCGGGCTTTGCCGTCACCATGGCCACCGACCATCTGAACGGGGCCACGGACCACGACACGCAGCTCGCCGGCAACCTGTGCCGCTGCACCGGCTACGCGCCCATCATCCGCGCCGCCAAAGCCGCCGAGGCCGCCCCCGTGCCTGCGCACCTGCGCAACCTCAAACTTCCAGATGGCCTTAAATCCTCGGGGGGGCCGGCGCAGCCGGTCGGGGGCGGACAGCCCCCTGCGACCTCGCGCCCCACGACCACGGATGAACTGGCCCGCTGGTACGCCGATCACCCCGATGCGACCCTGATTGCGGGGGCAACGGATGTCGGCCTCTGGGTCACCAAACAATTCCGCGATCTGGGGCCGGTGGTGTTTCTCAACCAGATCCCCGACCTGCGCGGCGTCACCGATGGCGGGGATCACTGGCGCATCGGCGCAGCCACCACCCTTGCCACGCTTACCGCGCATTTTGCCCCGCTCTACCCCAGCTTGGGCGCGATGCTCCGGCGGTACGGATCCGCGCAGGTGCGCAATGCGGCCACCATCGGGGGTAACATCGCCAATGGCTCGCCCATCGGGGACGGCCCTCCGGCGCTGATCGCGATGGGGGCAACATTGCACCTGCGTCACGGCGACACCCGCCGGAGCCTACCGCTTGAGGACTTCTTTATCGACTACGGCAAACAGGACCGCGCCCACGGCGAATTTGTTGAGGCGATCACCGTACCAAAGCTGCCAACTGCCAAAGATGACACCCTGCGCTGCTACAAGATCAGCAAACGTTTCGATCAGGACATCTCGGCGCTGTGCGGCTGTATCAACATCACCCGCGCCGGCGATGTGATCACTGACGCACGCATCGCCTTTGGCGGCATGGCAGGCACACCGAAACGGGCAAGCCAGACCGAAGCCCTGTTAATCAACCAACCTTTTGACGAGGCGACGATCCGCCGCGCGATGGATGCCTTGGCACTGGATTATCAGCCAATGACCGACATGCGCGCCTCGGCGCAGTATCGCCTGCTGACCGCCCAGAACCTGCTGCTGCGCTATCTGCATGACGTGAACGGCCTGCCCACGAACCTGCACGAGGTGACAGCATGAGCGTTGCCAAACCCCTCCCCCATGATGCAGCCAAGCTCCATGTCACCGGGGCTGCGCGTTACGTGGACGACATCCCGACACCGGCCACAACGCTGCATATCGCCTTTGGACTGAGCACGGTGGCCGCGGGCACGCTCAACGGCATGGACCTGCGCGATGTCGCTGCTGCCCCCGGTGTGGTGGCGGTGCTGACGGCGGCAGATCTGCCGTTTGACAATGACGTATCGCCGTCAAACCATGACGAACCCCTGCTGGCCACCGACGCGGTACATTATGCGGGCCAGCCCGTCTTCATGGTCATCGCGACAACCCACCTTGCCGCTCGCCACGCCGCGCGGCTTGGGGCGGTGGACATCACCCCGACCGCGCCGATCCTGACCATCGAAGAGGCCCTAGCCGCCGATGCACGGTTCGAGGATGGCCCCCGCATCTACCAAAAAGGCGATGCCACAGCCGCGCTGACCACCGCCCCCCAAACTCTGAGCGGGACGATCAATATCGGCGGGCAAGAGCATTTCTACCTCGAAGGTCAGGCCGCCCTCGCCCTGCCGCAAGATAATGGCGACATGGTCGTTCATTCCTCCACCCAGCACCCGACCGAGATCCAGCACAAGGTGGCAGAGGCGCTTGGCACGCCGATGCACGCCGTGCGGGTAGAGACGCGGCGCATGGGCGGTGGTTTTGGTGGCAAGGAAAGTCAGGGCAATGCGCTCGCCGTGGCCTGCGCCGTGGCTGCCGCGCGCACGGGACGCCCCTGCAAAATGCGCTACGACCGTGACGACGATATGATCGTGACCGGCAAACGCCATGATTTCCGCATCGACTATACCGTAGGGTTTGACGCCACTGGCCGCATCTCGGCGCTGGATTTCACCCATTACACCCGCTGTGGCTGGGCGATGGACCTGTCCCTGCCCGTGGCCGACCGTGCGATGCTGCATGCGGATAATGCCTATCACCTCGATAACATCCGCATCACCTCGCACCGCTTGCGCACCAACACGCAAAGCGCCACGGCGTTTCGCGGGTTTGGCGGGCCACAGGGGATCGTGGGCATCGAACGGGTCATGGACCATATCGCGCAGTCACTCGGGTTTGATCCGCTGGCGGTGCGGCGGGCCAATTTCTACGCCGATGTGATGCAGCCTGACGCAACCGGACAGGCCCATGACCACCGCGCCCTGCCCCATGATACCGAGGCGGATCTTGCCTCTCGCGGGGCACCGCCCGCACCACAAGAGAGCACGCCACCCCAGCCCACGGGACTGCAAACCACACCCTACCACCAACCGGTGCAGGACTGTATCATCAACGCGCTGACCGACCGGCTGGCCCAGACATCAGACTACGCCGCACGCCGCGCCGCCATTGCCGACTGGAACGCGACGCAGCCGGTTCTGAAACGCGGCATTGCGCTGACGCCGGTCAAGTTCGGCATCTCTTTCACCCTCACCCACCTTAATCAGGCGGGGGCGTTGGTGCATGTCTATCAGGACGGGTCGATCCACCTGAACCACGGCGGCACGGAAATGGGACAAGGCCTGTTCCAGAAGGTCGCGCAGGTCGCCGCCAGCCGCTTTGGCGTTGACCTCTCGGTCGTCAAGATCACCGCGACGGATACCGGCAAGGTGCCCAATACCTCGGCCACGGCGGCGTCTTCGGGGACGGACCTGAACGGCATGGCGGTGCAAGCGGCCTGCGACACAGTCCGCGACCGCATCGCCGACCATCTGGCCGAGCGTTATCAGACCACCGCTGACCAGATACGCTTTGCCGATGGGCAGGTTCATATCGGGGAAGAGGTGATCAGCTTTGCCCAAGCCGCCGCCTCTGCTTACGAAAACCGCGTGTCGCTGTCGTCTACCGGCTTCTATAAGACGCCCGAAATCGAATGGGACCGCATCAAGGGCCGCGGCCGCCCGTTCTTCTATTTTGCTTACGGCGCAGCCGTCACCGAAGTGGTGATCGATACGCTAACGGGCGAAAACCGCATTTTGCGCGCGGACATCTTGCATGACGCGGGCGCATCACTGAACCCCGCGTTGGACATCGGCCAGATCGAAGGCGGCTATGTGCAGGGCGCGGGCTGGCTCACGACCGAAGAGCTCGTCTGGGATGCCAAAGGCACGCTGAAAACCCATGCGCCGTCGACCTACAAAATCCCCGCTATCTCGGACCGGCCCGATGTGTTCAACGTGGCGCTTTGGGACGAACCCAACCCCGCGCAGACGATCTACCGGTCAAAAGCGGTGGGGGAGCCGCCGCTGATGCTGGGCATCTCGGCCTTCATGGCGTTGTCGGATGCGGTAAGCGCCTGTGGGGACGGGTTTGGTGACCTGCAAACACCCGCCACGGCCGAAGCAGTGCTGACCGCCATCGGGAAGGCCCGCAATGCCCTTTGACCGCGCAGCCCTGGCGCAGGCCGTTGCCGCGCATGGCACGGTGGCGCGCATCGTTCTGGTGCAGGTCAAAGGCTCTGCCCCGCGTCCGGCGGGAACGTCGATGCTGGTCTGGGCGGGCGGAGCATCCGGTACAATCGGCGGCGGCCAGCTTGAGCTGCAATCGATGCGCGACGCCGCCGCCATGCTCGCGGGTGGCCCGCGCAGCAAGCTGACCCGCGCCGCCCTTGGCCCCGCGATGAACCAATGCTGCGGCGGGGCGGTGACAGTCGTGACAGAGCGTTTCGACGCCGCCACAGTCGAAGCCCTGCCCGACACCTACCCCGACATCTACCTGCGCGCTGTTGATCCGGTGGCCCCGCCCCTTGCCGACAGCTTTCGCGCCAAGATCGACCGTGCCAGTGGCGGCACGACACCGCTCGCCATTACCCTGCACGGGGGCTGGTTGGCAGAGCCGCTGTGGCAGCCTTCGCGGCAAGTGGTCATCCACGGCGCGGGCCATGTCGGCAGCGCGTTGGCACGTATACTGGCCCCGCTGCCGCAGTTTCGCGTCATACTCGCCGACCCGCGCCCCGGGTATCTCGACGATCTGCCAGAGGGCGTCAGCGGTGCCGATGGCCCTTGGGGTGCCGCGCTGCACAGCGCTGAAGATGACGCTGCACATTTTATCATGACACCGGCCCATGACGACGATCTGGACCTGTGCCACCGCTTGCTGCAACGCGATTTCGCCTTTGGCGGGTTGATCGGGTCAGACACGAAATGGGCGCGGTTTCGCAGCCGTCTGGCCGCCCTTGGCCATGCCCCCGGACAGATCGCCCGCATCACCTGCCCCATCGGCGCGCGGCAATTTGGCAAGCATCCTCAAGCGATTGCGCTTGGGGTGGCCACGCAACTCTTGCAATTTGAACCCGCCCGCACGAATAAACAGGTTCGTTTGACACAAAAGGAACGCTGCGCATGACCGACACGCCCCTTCTGGCGCTTTCCGGGCTGACCAAAGCCTACCCCGGTGTTGTCGCCAATGATGACGTGTCATTGCGCATCGCGCCGGGCGAGGTCCACGCGTTGCTGGGGGAAAACGGCGCGGGCAAGTCGACGCTGGTCAAGATGATCTATGGGCTGGTCAAACCCGATAGCGGCACGATGCAGATGCACGGAGCCAGTTTCGCCCCGCACGAGCCCCGCGCCGCACGCGCCGCCGGTGTGGGCATGGTGTTCCAGCATTTCTCGCTGTTTGACGCGCTCAGCGTGGCCGAGAACATCGCCCTGGGGATGGAGAACGCGCCCAAGCTGCGCACCCTCAGCAAGCAGATCCGCGATGTGTCCGAGGCCTACGGCCTGCCGCTGGCCCCCGACCGGATCGTTGGCGACCTATCCGCAGGCGAACGCCAACGGGTCGAGATTATTCGATGTCTGCTGCAAGACCCCAAGCTGTTGATCATGGATGAACCCACCAGCGTTCTGACCCCGCAAGAGGTTGAAATCCTGTTCAAAACCCTGCGCAAGCTCAGCGCCGAGGGCACCGCGATCCTCTATATCTCGCACAAGCTCGAAGAGATCCGCAGCCTGTGTGACAGCGCCACGATCCTGCGTTTGGGTAAAGTGGTAGGCCATTGCACCCCGTCAGAGACGACGGCACGGGATATGGCAGAAATGATGGTGGGCAGCACGCTCAAGACACCGACCCGCGCAGGCAAGACCCCCGGCGCGGTCAAGCTGGACCTGAGGGGGTTGTCCGCGCCCTCGCCCAGTTCCTTCGGGATGCCGCTGCGTGACATCACCGTGCAAGTCCGCGCGGGCGAGATTCTGGGCATCGGTGGCGTGGCGGGCAACGGGCAGGATGAATTGCTGTCGGCCCTGTCGGGCGAGCTGCTGACCGCCGCTGGCATGATCGGGTTCGAGGGTCAGGACGTGGGCCAGCTTGGCCCCACCGCGCGCCGCCGTCTGGGTATCCTGACCGCGCCAGAGGAACGGCTTGGCCATGCAGCCGCCCCTGATATGTCCCTGACCGAGAACGCGATGCTGACCGGTGCCGTGCGCGAAAAGCTGGAGCGGCGCGGCCTGTTGAACTGGCCCGCCGCCAAACGGTTTGCCGAGCGCATCATCGCGGATTTCGACGTGCGCACCCCCGGCCCCGGCAATGCCGCGCGGTCGCTGTCGGGCGGGAACCTGCAAAAATTCGTCATCGGCCGCGAGGTGTTGCAAAATCCGCAGGTGCTGGTGGTGAATCAGCCCACATGGGGGGTCGATGCCTCTGCCGCGGCGGCGATCCGGCAGGCGCTGCTGGATTTGGCCGAGAATGGCACAGCGGTGATCGTGATCAGTCAGGATCTGGACGAGCTGATGGAAATCTCGGACCGCTTCGCCGCGCTGAACGAGGGCCGCCTGTCGGAGCCGCGCGCCGCGGCAGGGCTGACGGTGGACGAGATCGGATTGATGATGGGCGGGGCCCACGGGATGGAGGTGGCGCATGTTTGACGCGTCGCTTGCGGGGGTTTCACACCCCCACACCCCCGTGGAGTTTTCCCTGCAAAATGAAATATTTGACAAGAAATGGTGTGTGGCATGATGCGGCTTGAGAAACGGCCGCAGGCCAGCCGGGCGTTTTCCTATGCAACGCCGGTTCTGGCGGTGATTGCCACGATGGTTTTTGGCGGCGCGCTGTTCGCGGTGCTTGGCAAAGACCCTGTGGCGTCGATCATGACGATTTTCTGGGAGCCGCTGTTCGGCGATTTCGCCTTTTACTATCGCCCGCAACTGCTGGTGAAAGGAGCACCCCTGGTCTTGATCGCCATTGGCCTTTCGCTGGGGTTCAAGGCGGGGATCTGGAACATCGGGGCCGAGGGCCAGTACATCATGGGGGCCATTTGCGGTGCCGGTGCAGGTCTGGCCTTCTACCCCGCAGAGAGTGTTTTTATCTTTCCGGTGATGGTGCTTGCAGGCGCGCTTGGCGGATGGGTCTGGGCCATGATCCCTGCCGTGCTCAAGGTCAAATTCGGGACGAACGAGATTCTCGTGTCATTGATGCTGGTCTATGTGGCGGAACAATTCCTCGCCTCTGTCAGCCTAGGATTGCTGAAAAACCCTGAAGGCTTCGGCTTTCCGGGCAGCCGCAACCTGCAACAATATGCATCGGCCCATAATGGTGAGTTAATCGCGGGATCGGGGATGCATTGGGGGGTGGTTGCCGCCCTGATCGCGGTGATCTTTGCCTATGTCTTATTGGCGCGGCACCGGTTGGGCTTTGCCATCCGCGTGACCGGGGAGGCACCGCGGGCGGCGCGGTTTTCCGGCGTGAACCCGACACGGCTGGTGTTGTTCTGCATGGGCATGTCGGGTCTGCTGGCCGGTCTGGCAGGGATGTTCGAGGTCGCGGGCCCTGCGGGGCAGATCACCATCGATTTCAACGTGGGCTACGGGTTCACCGCAATCATCGTCGCCTTTCTGGGGCGGTTGCATCCTGTGGGTATCCTGCTGGCCGGTGGTCTGATGGCGCTGACCTATATCGGGGGTGACATCGCGCAAAGCCAGTTGGGATTGCCTGCCGCTGCCATCCAGGTGTTTCAGGGGATGTTGCTGTTCTTCCTGCTCGCCTTTGATCTTTTCACCCATTACCGGCTGCGCCTTGGCCGGACGGAGGTCGCGTAATGGATCTGTCTGCAATCAATCCGATCCTCTTTGTCGCCGGCTTTCTGGTGGCGGCGACGCCGCTGATCTTTGCCGCTTTGGGCGAGTTGGTGGTCGAGAAATCCGGCGTGCTGAACCTTGGGGTCGAAGGGATGATGATCATCGGCGCGATCTGCGGCTTTGCGACCGCCGTTGAAACCGGATCGCCCCTGTTGGGCTTTGCCGCCGCGGCCCTAGGGGGCGCGTTGCTGAGCCTGCTGTTCGCCTTCCTGACGCAGATCACGCTGGCCAATCAGGTCGCATCGGGCTTGGCGCTGACGCTGTTCGGGCTGGGGTTTTCGGCATTACTGGGGCAAAGCTATGTCGGGATCAAACCACCGCGCCTGCCGGATGTGAACTTTGGCCCGCTGCATGACATTCCCGTCATCGGGCCGATCTTCTTTTCCCATGATATCATTCTGTACTTGGGCTTTGCGCTGGTCGTCGCCGTTTGGGCAGTGCTGAAATTCACCCGCATGGGGCTGATCCTGCGCGCCGTAGGTGAAAGCCACGAGGCGGCCCACGCCCTTGGCTATAAAGTCGTGCGGATACGAACACTGGCGATCATGTTTGGCGGGGCCTGTGCCGGATTGGGCGGCGCCTATATCAGCCTGATCCGTGTGCCCCAATGGACCGAAGGCATGACCGCAGGTGTGGGCTGGATCGCCCTTGCGCTGGTGGTTTTTGCCAGCTGGAAGCCCTGGCGGCTGTTGCTGGGTGCCTATCTTTTTGGCGGTATCACGCAGCTTCAGCTGAATCTGCAAGGCGCGGGCGTTGCCATTCCGGTCGAGTATCTGGCAATGTCGCCCTACATCATCACCATCCTTGTGCTGGTGATCCTTTCCGCGGATAAAAGCGCTGCTCCGGCATCGCTGGGCCGCACTTTCCACGCCTCTCACTAGGGGCCTATCTTCAAGCGCCGGATAAAAGGCGCGTTACTCAGGGGACTACGTTATGAAATTCACCACACTTATGGCCAGCGCGGCACTGGCGCTTGGGCTTGCGGGCGGCGCATATGCCCAGGACAAGACCAAAGTCGGTTTTGTCTTTGTTGGCCCCGTCGGCGATGGCGGCTGGACCTATGAACACAACCAGGGCCGTCTCGCGGTCGAGAAAGAATTCGGCGACGCTGTCGAAACCGTCTTTGTTGAAAACGTGGCCGAGGGCCCCGATTCCGAGCGTGTGATGACGCAGATGGCATTGGACGGTGCGGACCTGATCTTTACCACCTCGTTTGGTTATATGGACCCGACCATCAACATCGCGGCCAAATTCCCGGATGTGAAATTCGAACACGCCACCGGCTACAAGCGTGCCGACAACGTGTCGACCTATTCCGCGCGTTTCTACGAAGGTCGCGCCATTCAGGGTCACATCGCGGGCAAGATGACCAAATCGAACATCATCGGCTATATCGGGTCCTTCCCGATCCCCGAAGTGATCCGGGGCATCAACTCGGCCTATATCCACGCCAAGAAGGTGAACCCCGATGTCGAGTTCAAGATCGTCTGGGCCTACACATGGTTTGACCCCGCCAAAGAAGCAGACGCCGCCAAGGTTCTGATCGAACAGGGTGCGGATGTTGTCCTGCAACACACCGATTCCACAGCACCTCAGGCGGCGGCGCAAGAAGCGGGCGACGTGATCACCTTTGGTCAGGCGTCCGACATGGCGCAATACGCGCCCAAGCCGCGCGTCTCGTCGATCATTGACGATTGGGCCCCCTATTACATCGCCCGCACCAAAGCGGTCATGGATGGCACCTGGGAAAGCAAAGACACATGGGACGGCATCGGTGCCGGCATGGTTGGTATCGGCGAGATTACGGACGCCGTGCCTGCTGACGTAAAAGAAGAAGCGCTGGCGCTGAAAGCATCGATCGCGGATGGGTCCTACCACCCGTTCACCGGCCCGCTGAAAAAGCAGGACGGTTCCGATTTCCTGGCGGAAGGCGAAACAGCCGATGACGGCACGCTGGCGGGCATGAACTTCTATGTCGAAGGCATCAAGGGCGACATTCCGAACTAAGCGGGACACTGACCTGACACGATCAAAGGCCTCGCATCCGCGGGGCCTTTTTTGTTGCGAAATCACCGCGGTGCCCCGTCTTGCGACAAAACGCATCTGGTGCGGGGCGACCAAGCTGCCTACAGAAGGTACATGCGCTTTCTGCCCGCCTTCCCCTGCCAACTGCTTGCCACCGTTCTGGTGCTGCTGTCGCTTGCGACATCGGGGTTTGCGCATCGTTTCGCGCCAGTAGACTTGTCGCCCGAGCTGCAAGCCTATGTTGCCAATGGGGGCGCGCTGGCGGACCTCTGCGGCACTGGTGATAGCCCGCACTCGGGCACTATGGCAGATTGCAAGACCTGCCGTCTGATCGGTGCCATGGCGCTGCCCGAAGCGGTCACCGGCCTGCCCGTTCCCGTGCTTGAGAAAACACAAACCCTGCGCTTTGTGGCGAAACGGCTGCTGCACACGCGCAAGCCTGACCCCAGCCGGCTGACCCGCGCCCCGCCCCAAGTCTGAACATCTATCCCATCTGTTCATTCTTTCCGCCTGCCGATGATGCAGGCCCTTAGGCTTGGAGCCCTCATATGACGACCCCTACCCAAACCACGCAGCCCGACGGCGGCGTGAACAAACTCTACTTTGCTGCATGGCGGTGGCATTTCTATGCCGGGCTGTTCGTGCTGCCCTTTCTATCGGTTCTCGCCATAACCGGCATGGCGATGCTGTGGATCGCCTGGATCGACGGGCGCGACGGTGAATTTACCCCGGTGACCGTGCAGGAAACCGTTCTGTCGGTCTCGGCACAGTCGCAAGCCGCGGTCGAGGCCGTGCCCGGCGGCACGCTGGTGCAATATGTGGCCCCACGCGCGCCTGATCTGGCGGCCCTGTTCCGCGTGGACCACGATGGGGATGCGGTGATGGTTGCGGTTGATCCCTATACGGCCAAGGTGATCGAGAGCTTTCCACGTCGGTCCGGCTGGTATGATTTCGCGGATGGCATCCACAGTGATCTGATGCTGGGGGTGACCGGTGATCGCATGATAGAAGCCGCGGCCTCGATCGCCTTGGTGCTGATTGCCACGGGGCTATATATGTGGTGGCCGCGTGGTGCAGGCTGGCGCGGGACGCTGGTGCCACGTTTCACCAAGGGCCGTGCGATGTGGAAATCACTGCATGGCGTTGTGGGCATATGGGTATCGGCCTTTCTGGTGCTGTTCCTGATCTCGGGCCTGTCCTGGGCGGGCATATGGGGCGGCAAGATGGTGCAAGCCTGGAGCCAGTTCCCCGCCGAGAAATGGGATGCCGTGCCCCTATCGGACGACATCCACGCCAGCATGAACCACCACCGCCGCGAGGTGCCTTGGGCGCTGGAACAAACGCAGATGCCTGCCTCTGGCAGCGCGGCTGGGGAGGCGGGCATTGCAGGGGCCGTCACGATTGACAGCATCGATGCATTGGCGCGCGAGATCGGCTTTGACGCGCGCTATCAGATGAACCTGCCGCAGGACGATACCGGCGTCTGGACGCTGAGCCGCGATTCCATGAACACCGACAGCACCGACCCGATGTCGGACCGCACCGTGCATATCGACCAGCACAGCGGCAATATCCTCGCCGATGTGCGCTATGCCGATTATTCGCTTGCGGGCAAAGCCATGGCAGTGGGGATTGCGTTGCACATGGGCACCTTGGGGCTGCTGAGCGTGCTGGCCAATACGCTGGTCTGCCTGTCGGTGCTGTTCCTCTGCGTCAGTGCGCTGGTGCTTTGGTGGAAGCGTCGCCCTACCGCCGCTGGCCGCCTCTCCGCCCCGCCCATGCCGTCAGAGCTGCCGTTGTGGCAGGGGGCCGTGCTGGTCGGGCTGTTCGTGTCGATGGCCTTCCCCATGGCCGGGGCCGTGCTGCTGAGCGTGCTGGCGATTGATGTGTTGATCCTGTCGCGCCTACCCGCGCTGCGCCACCGTCTGACCTGACCTGAAGCCCCCCCGCGCCGCTTGTCAAATACGGCGCGGGGGATGCATGCCCACTACCCATCCGCCTGCAACACGCTATCATCAGCGTCATGATCAAAATCCACCACCTGAACCGGTCCCGCTCTCATCGCATTTTGTGGCTGCTCGAAGAAATCGGCGCGCCTTATGATGTCATCCCCTATACCCGCGATGCCAAGACCAACCTCGCCCCGCCCGAACTAAAGCTCGTGCACCCCTTGGGCAAATCCCCCATGGTCGAGATCGACGGCACGCTGATCGCCGAGAGCGCGGCCATCACCGAAGTGCTTTGCACCCGTTTCGCGCCGCAGATGATCCCCGATCGTGACAGCGCCGCCTATTTGCAGCACCTTGAACTGATGCATTTCGCCGAAGGGTCCGCGATGACGCCGATCCTGCTGAACCTCTATGTCAGCCGTTTGGGCGACGCCGGTGCGCCGCTGCATCCGCGCATCTCGTCTGAACTGGACAATCACTATAGCTATATGAACAGCCGCGTGCGGGCCTCTGGGCATTTTGTGCAGGATACATTGTCGGCGGCGGATATCATGCTCAGCTTTCCGGCAGAGATCGCGATGCAGCAGGGCCGCGCCAAGGATTATCCCGCACTCGCTGGCTTTGTCGAGATGATCCACGCGCGCCCCGCCTATGGTCGCGCCACCGCGCGCGGCAAGACCGATGCCTAACCGCGCGGTTGCACGTCCCACCGGCCCATGTCACCCATAAGCAAAGAGCTTGGGACCGGCGGGACAGGCCTGCGCGAAACCAGTGCAAGGGACAGGGGGCAGCTATGACAGAAAACACATCCGATATCCTTGTGATCGGCGGCGGCATCGCGGGCATCTCGGCCGCGGCGCGCCTGTCTGGTGATGCAAAAGTCACGGTGATCGAAGGGGAAAAAGCGCTTGGCTATCACGCCTCTGGCCGGTCGGCCGCGCTGATCGAAGAGAATTACGGTGCCCCCTCCGTGCAAGCGCTGAACAAGGCCACCGTCGGCTACCTGCGCGACGGCGGCTACCTGTCCCCGCGCGGCCTGATGATCATCGCCGACCGCCACGAGGAAGAGGCGTTTCACAGCGATCTCGCCCATATGGGGGTCGAACAGATCACCCCCGACGATGCGCTCCGCCTTGTGCCGATCCTGGCCGCCGAGCGCATTGCCTTTGCCGGCTACCACGCCGACGCCCATGATATTGATACCGACCGTCTGCTGCAGGATTTCGCCAAAGAGCTGCGCGGCAATGGCGGACGGATTGAAACCGGGCATCCCGTCACATCCATCACCCGCACGGGCAATACGTGGAAGGTCACCGCAGGCCCGCACATCTATCACGCCGCAAAACTGGTCAACGCCGCCGGGGCCTGGGCCGACCAGATCGCCATTCTTGCTGGTGTACCCCCCATCGGCATCACCCCCTACCGCCGGTCCATGGCCCGCATTGCGGCACCGGGCGGGCATGACTTGTCGCGCTGGCCGATGTTCTTTGGCGTGGGCGAAACATGGTACGCCAAGCCCGACGCGGGTGCGCTGCTGATCTCGCCCGCCGATGAGGACGCGACCGAACCGCAGGACGCATGGGCCGACGACATGGTGCTGGCCGAAGGGCTGGAGCGGTATCAGAATATGGTCGCCGTGCCGCTCACCAAACCCATCGCGACATGGGCAGGGCTGCGCAGTTTTGCCCCTGACCGCACATTGGTGCTTGGCCCCGATCCCGCGGACCCCGATTTTATCTGGAGCGCGGGACAAGGCGGATACGGCTTCCAGACCAGCGCTGCTGCCTCGCAATTGGTGGCCGACCTGACCCTTGGCAACACCCCCTCCCTGCCCGACACAGTGGTCGCGGCACTGCGCCCCGACAGGCTACGCCCATGACCGGCAAGCTTCCCCCCTCCGCCAGCTGTCTCTTATACACATCTCCGAGCCCACGAGACGCTACGCTATCTCGTAT
>OJDD01000075.1_pt1 | contig 35631 bp, 33 predicted proteins | sample 1592591 | NCBI WGS metagenome assembly OJDD01 (sample SAMN05416809, study PRJEB24817) | seawater metagenome | isolation source: Sea water | place: Canada:Atlantic | collected 2013-07 | reverse complement strand
TGCAGTTTGGCAAATGGTTACTGCCCCTTGCTAACGGGCAACTCAAATTGGGGGCTAGTTGGCAATGGCAACCACTGGACGAAAAACCTAACGAAAAGGCCGCCCTTGAGTTACTCGAGGCGTGTTACCTGTATTTTCCGCACTTAAGGCAAGCTCAACGGCTGGAGCACAACGTTGGTATTCGCCCTGGTACCCGCGACAAGCAACCCTTTTTAGGCCAGCATCCTGATCACCCTAAATTGCTCGTTTTTAACGGTTTCGGCTCAAAAGGCTCTCTCCTCATTCCGTGGCACGCTGAATGCTTTTTACGTTACTTAACTCACGCTGAGCCGTTACCAACATACGCTGATATTAATAGGTACACACATGACTATTTCACTCGTTGACCAAGCGCATAACAATATTACGAATTATCTTTCAGAGGGCAATATTGCCGTTGATGCCACAATGGGTAATGGTTTTGATACGCTCTTTTTAGCTAAGCAAATCGGAGAGTTCGGAAAAGTCTACTCGTTCGACTTACAAGCCTCCGCTTTGCAAACAACAGAACAACGGCTAAATAAGGAACAGCTAGTGCAGCGGGTTTGTCTGATACAAGATGATCACTCGCAATTATCAGATTACTTAACGAAAGACGGTGTTCATTCAATTCGTTGTGCGATGTTTAATTTAGGCTACTTGCCCGGCAGCGATAAAAGTATCCAGACAGGCGCCCTCTCAACCATTAAAGCACTGAATTCGGTTATTACTGTATTGGAAACTCCTGGCATCATTTCCATACTGGCCTACACTGGCCATGATGGCGGGAGAGAGGAGACAGAAGCCATTAAGGCGTGGGCACACACCCTATCTAAAACCGATTACCGTGTTAGCATTCAGGTACCTAAGCTGACCAAAAACAGCCCACCGGAGCTGATCTTGATAGAAACCATCGAGCAAGAGTTGCCTGCGTAGGCAGTACTCACAAAAAAATCAACTCAGCACTATGAACCGATCACTCATAGCTAGATTAAGTCGCTTTATTATTTAAGCCTTACTACAAGGTAGTACACCAAGCTCTATAGGCTTTATAGCCAAATAACATAACAGTCGCGCCAATACAATCAGCCAACCAATCGAGAACATCAGCCTCACGACCGTTAATAAAAGATTGGTGCCATTCGTCACTCGCACCATATATCGCACAAAACACAAAGGCTGCCAGCACCGCGTTGCGATATACAACAAACCGGTAGTTGAAATAAATAACTGACAAAAAAGCGAGCAGCGCATAGGCTACGGCGTGAAATAACTTATCTTGATGTAAAAATAAAGCCGGTACAGCAACTACTGCTTGATGCGATAAATAAAAAATAAATCCACTATAGCCAACTAACAATAATAACCAAACGTTTTTCAATTTTAAGCAAAAACGCTTGCCGCTTCAAACACCGGGCCATCCACACAGACACGTTTCATCGCTTCGCCCTCATCGGTTGAGACTTTAACAACGCAACCCGCGCACCCACCCACCGCACATGCCATATACTCTTCAAGCGATACTTGGCAGGGCAAACTAAATTCTGCTGCAAGTGCCGCAACGGCTTTGAGCATCGGCGTAGGCCCACATGAATAAATGGCCACTTGTTGCCGTTCTGCATCACTCAGAGCTTGTAACCAGTCACGCGCAAGGTCGGTAATATAGCCTTGATAAACACCATCATAATGTTGCAAACTGGCTAAACGGCTAGGAATATTCCAGCCCTCTAGCAGTGGCAGACAATCGCTGGTTTCGTTCGACAACCCTTGAACAGGCAAGGCGGACCTTTCTCGCTCAAACGGGAAAGGTACTTCCGAGCCCATAAACACCGTCGGCTTTATATCACCGAACTGTTCTTTTATTAGTTCAGACAGGCAAATCATTGGTGGAATACCCACGCCACCGCCCAATAAGAGCGCTTTTGGTTTATTCTCATCCAACTCAAAAGGCCGACCAATAGGACCCATAACACTCAGCATTTCGCCCACTAGGCGCTGAGACAGCAACTGAGTGCCTTCACCCACTGCTTTATATAAAAACTCAACCCAACCTTCTGTAGCCGATACGCGCATAATGGACAAAGGCCGGCGCATTAAACGCTGCGGATCGCATTGAATATGCGAGAATTGCCCGGGCTTTGCCGATGCTGCACATTTTGGCGCCAGTACTCTTAAAACAAATTGCTCTTCGGCGAACGCATGTTGCGCTAAAATTTCAGCCTCTTCTACAAAGATGGTATTTCGTGTATTTTCTTCCATTATTTCTCGACGATTATGCGGCCATTAACCAATGTATGCGTTACCTTGCCTTTCATTTGATGCCCTAAGTAAGGCGTATTCATACCACGGCTCAGCCAGTTTTCTGCATTAACTTGCCATGTTTTATTTGGATCTACGATACAAATATCTGCTGGTGCCTGTGCGGACAAGCAACCTGTTTCTAAACCCAACAATTGTGCAGGCGCATAAGCTAAGCAGTTAACCATTTGAGATAAGCTGAGCAAACCGTCATCCACCAATTCCAACATTAACGGTAATACCGTTTCTAGGCTTGATATGCCTGGCTCAGTGGATGGGAAAGGCGCTTGTTTAGCCTCTACATCATGTGGCTGGTGACCCGAACTCACCACAAAAACACCTTTGGCAACGCCCGCTATCAACGCATCTTTATCATCTGCTGAACGCAGTGGCGGCGAGGTATGATAATTAGCATCAAATGTCCCCACATCCAGTTCGGTTAAGTGTAATTGGTGGGCATGCACATCCGCCGTAATAGTCACATTATTCAGCTGGGCACGAGCAAGTAATGAAACTGCTCTTGCAGACGAAATGCCAGTCAAATGGACACGCGCCGCTGTTTCTTCAGCTAACTCAATAATTTGTGCAATCGCTATCGTTTCGGCTGCAACCGGTATGCCTGATAAACCCAACCTCGAACTCACCGAGCCATCATGTACACAGCCAGCATCTTTAACGAGCACATCTTCTGGTTTTAGGATAACCAATAAATCATGCGTACTGGCGTATTGCAACGCACGCCGTAATACTTGAGCATTGATATTGTTATTCGGCGCCTGGCTAAGTGCTACACAACCCGCTTTTTTTAAGGCATACATTTCACTCAATGTATGACCTTCTAAGGAGACTGTTAGCGCCCCCAATGGCAGCACTTTTGAGTAATCAGCCGACTCAGCCCTATCCAAAATAAGCTGTACAACCGATGCTGAGTCCAATACGGGCTGGGTATCGGGCAAGCAACACACCGATGTATAACCGGCTGACACAGCCGCCTTTGTTTCACTCGCAATAACTGCTTTATGTTCGTAACCGGGCTCTCTTAAACTCGCGTTTAAATCAATAAAACCGGGCATCACAAGTTGATTTGTGGCATCAATTGTTTGCTGCGCATCAAAGCCCACAGGTTGCTTGCCCACCGACTGGATTTTACTGTTGCTAATATAAACATCTAACACATCGTTGTATTCATTAGCCGGGTCAATAACATGGCCATTTTTAATCAATATATTCATTGCTCAGCACCTTTCGCTTGGCCTAGCGCCAAGGTCATCACGGCCATTCGAATAGCAATCCCATTCGTCACTTGTTGCAAAATAACAGAGTGAGGACCGTCTGCCACCGCTGCATCCATTTCAACGCCTCGATTGATCGGCCCAGGGTGCATCACCATTACATCGGGCTTGGCGTAGGCTAGCTTCTCCTCAGTTAAGCCAAAGCATTCAAAATATTCGTGTTCACTCGGTAATAAAGCAGAGCCCATTCTTTCCCGTTGCAGACGTAACATAATAATGACATCGACATCATCCAGTCCTGTTGCTAAATCATTATATACATGCACACCCAACGAATCTGTATCACTGGGGAGTAATGTTTTTGGTGCAATCACCCGTACTTCTTTTGCACCTAAGGTATTCAGCGCATGAATTTGCGAACGAGCCACTCTTGAGTGCAAGATATCACCAATAATCGCTACTTTCAGGCTTGAAAACACCTTCTTCTCCCGGCGAATGGTAAACATATCGAGCATCGCTTGGGTTGGGTGAGCATGGCTTCCATCCCCGGCATTAATAACGCTGACATGGGGCTCAACATTATTCGCAATAAAGTGCGCTGCGCCACTGGCTGAGTGCCGAACTACAAACATGTCTGCCTGCATCGCCTCCAGGTTTCGAATCGTATCTAAGATGCTCTCGCCTTTTGAGGTAGCTGAAGTGGCAATATTGAGGTTAATAACATCCGCCGATAGGCGTTTTGCAGCAAGGTCAAACGTTGTTCGTGTTCGCGTGCTGTTTTCAAAAAACAAGTTAACAATGGTTTTTCCGCGCAACACCGGTACTTTCTTAACGGCTTGCTGGCCAACGCTTGAAAAAGATTCTGCAACATCCATAATTTCAGTCAAGATGTCTTTTGATAAACCGTCTGTGGTTAAGAAATGGCGCAATCGGCCCTGTTCATCCAGCTGCAAACGGGAACTATCGGGTGCCTTGAAGGACGTACTAGCAGGTTGCTTGCTAGAGCTCATATCAGTCAACTCCGGTTAGTTTCTAGTGCTAAAGGTGTGGGTCCAGTCAATTTTACCTGTTTTTCGGGTGATAAATCCAGTTCCAAACCTACGATGTCGGCATGAAGCGGTAATTCACGAGCCCCTCTATCAACTAGAACCGCTAAGGTCACGCTATCTGGGCGACCATAATCAAAAATTTCATTTAATGCCGCACGAATGGTTCGACCGGTATATAACACGTCATCCACGAGGATAATGTGCTCACTTTCCACCTCACTCGGAATATGGCTGGGTTTGACCTGAGGGTTCAAACCAATCCGCGTAAAGTCATCGCGATAAAAGGAAATATCAATTTCACCCAATGGTTTCCTCAGCCCCAGTTTTTGGTGTAGTTTTGTCGCCACCCAAAGGCCGCCGGTATGTATACCAATCATTAACGGCTCAACGATGTTCTTTCGCTTCATCTGATCGGCTAACTTATTCGCCATTAGCTCTATAACGGCATCAATATCAATAGAAGTTAAGTCTGTATCCATGCTCACATGCCTTGCTGCTGTGTATTTAACCAGCTTTGTAAAATTAATTGTGCTGCCAGTTGATCCTGCACTTCCCACAATTTAGTTGCACTCACTTGAACCTCATCAAACAGCAACTGCTTGGCTTCAAAGGTAGTCAATGCTTCATCAAACAGCTCAACCGGGCATTGATACCTGCCTTCCAGTTGACGAGAAAACCTTTTCATCTTTGGCGTTACTTCATTGTCTTCGCCATCATCTCGGTGCGAAATTCCAACGATCATTTTTGTTGGCTTCCAAGTATCAATAATGGTTGTTATCTCAGCCCAGCCAGTTTTTTGATTAATCGCTCGAACCGTTGTTAAGGCATTGGCAATATTTGTTTCAGTATCACCCACTGCCACGCCAATTTTTTTCACGCCATAATCAAAACCTAGACATACTGCCATTAACAATGACCTGCATCGGTACTCATTAAACTGATATCAACACCTATTCTATGCCCCGCTAACTCCCATCGTTGCATAACTGGCTCTTCAAATATAATGTGTTGCTCAGCATCGCCATGTAGCCATGCATTACGTTGAATTTCCCCTTCCAACTGGCCAGCAGCCCACCCGGCATAACCGAGTGCAACCATCCATTTCTCGGGCCCTTTATCCTCGGCAATTGCTTCTAAAATATCCTTTGAGCTGGTTAACGCTAATTCATCATTGACCTGTAATGTAGAGTCCCAGCTACCCACGGGGGTATGCAACACAAACCCTCTTTCCGGTTGTACGGGCCCACCCATAAACAAGTGAGTATTGGCTACTTGCTCACTAACGGCTGTGATAGATAACTGATCGAAAATGGATTTCATCGTCATTGTATGGGGCTTATTGATAGTAATACCCAAAGCCCCTTCTTCATCATGCTGACATAAATAAGTGACCGATTTAGAGAAATCATCGCCCTGCATATTAGGCATTGCGATTAAAAAATTATTATTAAGATAGCCTTTCTTGCTCATAAATACTTTCAACTTTATTTGTAGTCCTTAACGAGTACGCAAAGACCCTTCATTTAAAAATTGCCACGTCCGGGTGATCACTAAAATATCGATATCTTTTTGCAAATCAATGGGGAGCGGTGCAAATGGTGCCGCTAGTTTAACAATATTGATCGCTGCATCATCAATAATTTTATGGCCTGAGCGACGGTTAATAGTGATTTTCTTTAAATTGCCATCAGCGAACAGCTCAACACTCAATACTAAGGTACCCGATAGATTTTTACGCCTTGCCTCACCGGGGTAATTTAAGTTGCCTACGCGCTCTATTTTACGCTTCCAAGCCGCTTCATAACTAGCCGCCTTGTATTTATGTGCGTTGATTGAGTTAATATGCAGTTTACGAGGACGCCTTGAATAGCCGGTTGATGCCTCATTAAGCTCTGCCTGGAGTTTTGCAATTTCCTCACTTTGACGTAACAAGTCTGCGGTCGTTAATACCTTGCTTTGCTTGTGCACTTGTTTATTACTCGCCTCAATCGCCACCTCCGCGTTAGCTTGTAACAACACCCTTTGCGCTTGGGCCTTCGCTTGCTGTTCTTTATCATGCTCAGAGGTCACCGAGTGTTTTGCTGGTTGAGGCGTTGCCTTTTGTTGATTTATCGCCTTTTCTTCTGCCTCGCCACTGCCCACTTGGTTTTCTTGCGCTAGAAAATCGGCCTTATCGGGGCGGTCATTATCGGGGGTTTTCACCAAAACCACTTCCAGCGTCTTGTTTATCGAGCGGGGAATATCGATATCAAAACTAATACCCAATATCAGCAAGGCGTGCACAACACCCGCCATAAATAACGTTAACCCCAGTTTATCTGCTGATGATATGATCGTAGGCGTCACTGCTATGCTATTTTTTCCTCAATACAATCCATCAATAAGGCGCTGATATTAAGCCCATATTGATTATCCAGTTCTTGCACGCAAGTAGGACTCGTCACATTAATTTCAGTCACATAATCGCCAATCACATCTAGGCCAACAAACATCAGGCCTTTTTCTACTAGCTTGGGGCCTATTTGTTCACATATCCAATATTCGCGCTCTGTCAGCTCCCGGCCCTCACCCGTACCACCTGCGGCCAAGTTCCCCCGTGTTTCCCCTTCTGCTGGAATACGTGCTAAACCATATGGCACGGGTTTCCCATTAATAATAAGAATGCGTTTATCGCCTTGCTTAATTGCTGGCAAATACTGCTGAACCATTGCCAGAGCTTTGCCGTGCTCCGTCATCGTTTCTAGCACCACGCCTAAATTATGATCCTCTTTTTTCAGCCGAAATATCGATGCTCCACCCATTCCATCCAATGGTTTGATAATAATATCTTCATATTTAGCTAAAAATTGCCGAATGCGGCTCGGCTGCGACGTCACTAAAGTGGGCGCGCAACAATCAGGGAACCAAGCCGTGAACAGTTTTTCATTAGCATCACGCAAACTTTGTGGTTTATTGACCACCAAAACACCCTCTGCTTCAGCCTGCTCAAGTAAATAAGTCGTGTAGATATAGTTCATATTAAACGGTGGATCAACACGCATTAAAATGACATCTAAATCCTTCAAGGGACTGTCTTGCTGCTGACCTAATTCAAACCACTTAGCTGAATTTCGCTCCACCGACAACGAACGGCTGGAAGCCATCGCCACCCCTTCATCAAGATACAAATCCGTTTGCTCTATATACACCAATTCCCAGCCTCGGCTTTGCGCCTCAAACAACATGGCAAATGTGGTATCTTTTTTGATATTAATTAACCCGATTGGGTCCATGACAACGCCTAAGCGCATGGTGCACTCCCTCTGTTTAATTCATCACTTAAGCATAGCATTCTAATAGAAAAAATGAGGCCAACCAAACACTTCATTCACTCAATCTTCTTTGATTGATATTTAAAATTTATGTTATATTCAAGCATAAAACTAACGAATGCATCTAAAGGACTATATGCACATTCTAATCGTCGACGACCTGACTCAAAATATTCAAGTAGCGATGAATATTCTTAGAGAGGACAGTTACACCTTTTCTTTTGCCACTCAAGGAAGCGAGGCACTGAAAATTATTGAGCGCGATGCAAAGCAGTTAGACTTGATTTTGCTGGATATTATGATGCCAGGAATTGATGGCTTTTCTGTTTGCAAAACGGTAAAGGAGAATCCTTTAACGGCATCCATTCCCATTATTTTTCTAACGGCAAAAACCGATATTGACGCTATTAGTAAAGGTTTCTTACTGGGCGCGGTCGATTACATTACCAAGCCTTTCCACGCTGAAGAGCTCATCGCAAGAGTCAGAACCCATACTGAACTATACACGGCTAAAAAACTGCTCCAACAAAACAACATCGCCCTACATCAAAAAATTAAATTTGAACATACGCGATTACTTACCGAGCTTGAAGACAGTCAAAAAGAAATGATTTGGATACTGACCGAGTTAATGGAGTCAAGCTCTGATGAAACAGGGCAGCATGTCAGGCGTGTTTCAGAGTTATCCGCATTACTTGCTCACCACCACCCCGCCTTAAGTGAAGACGATGTCGAAACCATTCGTTATGCCTCGCCCATGCATGATGTTGGCAAACTAACCGTCCCTCATGAAATTTTGCATAAACCAGGCCGATACACGGAAGACGAATTCAACGCCATGAAGCCTCACACTACCAATGCTTATAAACTACTGTGCGGTTCCGAACGAAAACTAATCAAAGCGTCAGCCATTATTGCTCACGAGCATCATGAAAAGTGGAATGGTAAGGGCTACCCACGTGGCTTAAAGGGGGCGGACATACACATTTACGGCCGAATTGTTGCCCTAGCCGATGTGTTTGATGCACTAACCCATGCAAGAAGTTACAAGGAAGCTTGGGATATCGACAAGGTACTTAGCTACATAGATGAGCATGATGGAACCCAGTTTGACCCTGAGTTAGTCGCTATTCTTAATGATCATATCGATGAGTTTATCGAGATTGTTAATATTCAATGAGCCATATTGAGAGTTAATTGAGATGCGAAAGCACCGGTTTAACTCGAAAAAGAATGCTCTCAAACTTATAATACTGGCTTGTCTTTTTTGGTTAACTTCTCAAATAACTATCGCTGCGGAGAAAGTGGTGCTGACCGCAGCCGAGCAGCAATGGATTCAACAGCACCCACACGTTCTCGTGGGCGGGGAGTCTGATTGGCCACCTTTTGACTTCGTCAATAAAGAAGGGGCCTACAGCGGCATTGCCAATGACTATTTAGCACTCATTTCACAAAAAACAGGTTTAAAATTCACCGTATCTATCGACAAATGGAGCTCACTCCTTAAGAAAATTAAAGCACGTGAAATTGATGTTTTAGGTGCCGCCTACCTAACCGAAGAACGACAACAATTTGTTAACTTTTCAAGCCCATACCTTCATATATTAGACTACTTTTTTATTCGCGATGATCTCGATGTTACAACACTCGAATCACTCAATGGAAAGCGCCTGGCTATACCAGAAGGTTATGCCAACATTGGACGTCTTAAAAAACATTTTCCCGGCATTAAAATCATCACCGTCTCCACCTTTAACGGAGCAATTGAAGCCGTTATAGAAAACAGGGCAGACATGCTCTTTGATGCCTACCCAACCGTTTCATATGTCTTAAAGAGCTTGGCTATTAATAGCATTATTCCTTTTAAACCTAGCCACAAATTAGGATCAAGCTCCCTGCACATTATTACTCGCAAAGGCGCTCCAGAACTGACTTCAATTATTCAAAAAGGCCTAGATGCGATTACCAAAGAAGAGCAACGCACAATATATAACCGTTGGATGAGCCCACCGCCAACGTTAAAGAAACAGCATGTCCAACTCACACCAGCAGAGCAAAAATGGTTAGCAAGCCACCCCACTGTTTCCGTCGGCGGTAGCCCCGATTGGACACCTTTTAACTTTGCCAATGAAAAAGGTCGATACAGTGGTATTGCAAATGATTACTTACAGTTAATTTCTGAAAAAACAGGGCTTTCTTTTGACGTCTCTATCGCTCCTTGGGCTGTTAATTTACAAAATACTAAAGAGGGTAAAATTGATTTACTTCCTGCTGCTTACTACACAGAGGAACGCAATCACTACCTCAACTTTTCAGCGCCCTACTTCGAGGTGCTGGATTTCTTCTTTATTCGAAAGGACGTGGCAGCAAAAACATTAGAGGACCTAAACGGTCTACGTGTCGCTATTCCAGAAGGTTATGCACACCTAAAATTCTTGCAAAAGCATTTCCCTAAGATTGATATTGTTGTCGTTAAGAGCTTTACTGGAGCCATTAATGCGGTATTAGAAAACCGAGCTGAATTACTTTACGACACCTATGGCTCGCTCATTTACGCTTTTTCCAAAAAAGGAATTAACACTATTGTTCCTTTTAAATCTACAGGGCATTTGGGAGAGCGGCATATTCATATTGCAAGTATTAAATCAAAACCAGAACTTGCCTCCATCATTCAAAAAGGCTTAAACGCCATATCTGAAGAAGAGAGAAATAAGATCAGCAGAAAATGGCTAGGCAAACAAGAATCGTTTAGCCCCTCTATACCGCTTAGCCTCAGTGAAAAACTATGGCTAAAAAACCATCCCAACCTTCGCTTCACCGGCGACCCAAATTGGCTCCCATACGAGGCTTTTGACAAGCAAGGAAATTATATCGGGATGGTCGCCGAGTATTTAAAAATTATTGAGCAAAAACTCGGCATAACACTCACTATTGTTCCCAGCAAAACATGGAGCGAGTCTCTCGACAAAGCTAAAAATAAAGAGGTTCAGCTACTCTCTGCAAGCAATACCATCCTGCCCACAGAGCTAAACTATACAGACAGCTACCTTTCAAGCCCCATTGTCATTATTATGGGTAAGGAACACACTTATGTAGAAAACCTTAACCAGATCAAAACACAGCGCATTGCGGTGATTGAGAATTATGGCAACCATAAAGAAATTGTAAAACAACATCCACACATTCACTTTAAAACGGTTAAAACACTCCGAGAAGGGCTTACAGCCGTCTCGACAGGGGAAATAGATGCGCTATTAGCCACACTCGCTCAGGCCAGTTATCAAATTTCTGACAAGGGCATCCACAATATCCGAGTAGTCGGTAAAACTGAATTTGATACAGCGCTCGCCTTTGGTGTACAAAAAGAACTTGCGCCACTTATTCCATTATTAAACCGTGCGCTAAAGAGTATTAGTTTTGATGAAAAACAGCAGATCGCCAACAAATGGAGCAGACAGGAATACATAGAAAGGGTTAATTATCAGCTCCTCATGCAAGCGGCTCTATTGTTCTTGTTGGTAATTTTAACTATCTTCTTCTGGAACAGAAAACTAGCAAAAGAGGTGACCCTCAGAAAGGCTGCAGAGCAGCAAACTCAAACCCTAATCGATAAAATTCCACTACAAATTATTGTTACTTCGCTTGACGGGCGTATTCTCTCTGCTAATCCAAAAACACTTAACGATCACGCCATTCCTAAAGAGCATATTGATCAATACAATATGCTTCAGTTTTACAAAAACACAGATGATCGAAAGGCCGTTCTTAATGAGATTCGTAAGAACGGGTTCGTTGAGCAAAAAATTGTTCCTATTCGGGCATTAAACGGAGAAGTTCGCTCAATGATGCTTTCCATTACCCCCATTACTTACCATGAGAACCCCGCTCTCTTGGCACTTGCAGTCGATATGAACGAGCGCCTTGAACTTGAACATGCACTCGGTGAAGCTAAAGAGCATGCTGAGGCCGCCAGCCATGCTAAGTCTAACTTTTTGGCCAATATGAGCCATGAAATCCGCACCCCTATGAACGCAATTCTTGGCTTTACAGAGTTACTGAATGAACAGGTTAAAGAACCTCAGCTAAAATCATTTATAACAACAATTCAGTCCGCTGGTAACAACCTATTAACTTTAATTAACGATATTCTTGATTTATCCAAAATTGAAGCAGGAAAACTGCACATCGAAAAGCAGCCCTGCAACCCCTCTAAGTTAATCCATGAGCTGGCGGATATTTTCCATTTAAAACTTGCTGAAAAAAGCCTCGACTTAATACTGAATTTCGACCCAAGCCCCCTCAGTCTACATTTGGATGAAACTCGACTGCGCCAAGTACTGCTTAACTTGATTGGAAATGCCATTAAATTTACTGAAAAAGGCATTATTGAAATAAAACTAGACACTCGTAATAAAGACGAGACTCTCCACACCTTGGATCTAGTCATTAGTGTTAAAGACACGGGTATTGGCATTCCAGAAGCACAACAGCAACTTATTTTTCAAGAGTTTAATCAATCAAGCGGTCAAGACAATCGTAAATATGCTGGTACCGGATTAGGCCTATCCATTAGTCAGCGGCTGGTCGAAATGATGGGAGGAACGCTCTCGCTCTCTAGCCAGCTGGAACAAGGCTCAACCTTCACAATAAAGCTGATAGGTGTTGAGACCGCTGCTGAAACGCCTATCGTCAAAAATTGCAAAAAGGATTCATCTGCACAAAACAGCCTCATTTTTTCCCCCGCCTCTATTTTAGTTGTTGATGATATAGACGATAATCGTGAGCTATTACTCGCTCATTTTGCAGACTCAAAACTACAGGTTAGCATTGCTAAAAATGGACTTGAAGCACTTAACCTAGCCAAACAAAAGCCTTTTGACTTAATCCTAATGGATATTCGCATGCCCGTTATGGATGGTTACGAAGCGGCTGAGAAAATTAAAAAATTTTCTAGTGTACCTATCATTGCCTTAACCGCTTCGATTATGGTCAATCAATTTGAGCGCCTTAAGTCTGAGCATTTTGACGGCTTCTTAAGAAAGCCTGTTCTTAAAAAAGATTTGATTGAAACACTATCAACATTCCTAGCCTTTGAGCACCTCCATATAGAAGATAAAGATAAAAGTGAAGGCGTGATTGAATTCTCTGACGAAGAATACAAAGTATTACCCATCGTTATTGATAAACTTGAGCTACTTGCTAACCAATTCAATGATGTCTCAGAGCATAATAACCTTTCAGAAATCAGCCTTTTTGCTGAAAATATCAAGGCTATCGCTGATCGTTACCCACTCAACGTAGTAGAAGAGTATGCTCATCAACTGATGAATCACGCAGCCAATTTTGATATTCCCGCGATCAAACGTTCGCTAAACAGCTACCCTGATCTTTTAGCTGCGCTCAAAAAAGCTGACCCGAACAGCAGCCAGCAGTAATAACTAACGCACAAAGCTAGCCATTTTAATAACAAACAGCTCGCCCCGATAAAGCCCTTAAGCCATATCTCCCCACAACACCTGCATAGCCGCTATAGAGGCTATCGCCGCAGTTTCATTTCGAACCACTCGCGGACCAAAGCCAAGCGCTGTAAAACCTGTTTGCTCAGCATCCTTTACCTCTTGTTCTGAAAACCCACCTTCGGGGCCAATCAATACAGCTACCGCCTTATTCGGTTGAGTAAAGGTTTTTAACGTATCGGCCTTACCTGGCTCAAAAATAATACGGCTTACCGCCAAGTCGTTATTAAACCATTGCGCCAAATCAGTTGTTATATTTAAGTGTGGTGGCGTATTTCGGCCACACTGCTCACAAGCCCGGTAAACAATATTTTGCCAATGTTGGTGGCGCTGTAGCCGACGCTCCTCGGTCAGCTTAACAACACAATGTTGCGTGAGGACCGGCGTGATGGTTGACACACCTAATTCGGTTGCTTTTTGAATCGCCACATCCATTCGCTCACCGCGCGACACACTTAAGCCAAGCTCAATGGATAACGGTGATTCAATGCTTACATCTTGCCAACTGCCTAAGTGAAGCACCACCGCCTTGCGATGAACTTCAGACACCGTTGCAGAATATTCACCACCTTCACCGTTAAAAACAATGAGCTGAAAACCTTTTTTTAATCTTAAAACATTGCGCAGGTAATGAGCCGCCTCTGGCTCAAGTGTTAGCATTGCACCTTCTGCTAACAACTGATCTACAAACAGGCGTGAAATACGCATCGCTAGCCGTGCAAACTATCCGGCAAACTGATCGTATCGATCGGGTCTTCATTTTTTGGTGGCATTTGTAAGTGAAACCCTTGCGAGTTTAAATTTTTTATCACCACCAACACATCTTCACGCGCTAACGGGCGGTCAGCCGATAGTTCCAAATCAAACACGTGCTCAGGTACGGGAAACTGCTGCATCACTTCAACCGGAACATCTGAAAAGTCACCCTGCTGCTTAACATACAAATACAAGCCGTCACGCTTAGCCGTTTTGTATATCGCACATGAGGTTTCTTTTACATCGCTCATGCCGACTCTATCCCTAAGTTACGACAAATAGCTAAACTCGCTTCGGTTTGGTTCATACTGTAAAAATGAAGCCCCGGACAGCCAAAATCTAGCAGAGTCTGACTCAATTCACTCACCACATCTGTACCAAACGCTTTAATAGACTCGCGATCATCAGCAAAGCCTTCTAAACGCTTACGAATCCATCGAGGGATTTCAGCACCGCACATATCAGAGAATCTAGCTAATTGGGAATAATTGGTAATAGGCATAATTCCCGGCACAATCGGAACATTTAACCCCACTTTATCGCAATCTTCTACGAAACGAACATAGGCATCAAAATTGAAAAAGTACTGTGTAATCGCACTGTTAGCACCCGCTTCGACTTTCTGTTTAAAATTTGCCAAGTCTGCTTGAGCATTAGCTGCTTGCGGATGAACTTCTGGGTAAGCGGCCACTTCAATATGAAAATGATCACCTGTTTCTTCACGAATAAAAGCCACTAGCTCATTGGCGTAGCGAAATTCACCAATATCTAAGGTACCTGATGGGATATCTCCTCGTAAAGCAACAATGCGGTCTACGCCATTATCCTTATAGTTTGATAAAATATTACGAATACTCTCCTTAGTAGAGCCCACACAAGACAAATGCGGCGCCGCCGAGAAACCTTGCTTTTTAATATCCAGCACGGTATCAATGGTGCCTTGTTGAGTACTGCCTCCCGCGCCAAAGGTGACAGAAAAATACGCTGGATCCAGTTGACCCAGCGCTTTACTGACATTCAACAGCTTAACTCGCCCTTCTTCTGTTTTAGGCGGAAAAAACTCAAAGCTAATTTTTTGATAAGACTCTAAACTCATAGTTAGTAACGATAGTGATGCGGTTTATATGGCCCTTCAACAGGCACATTAATATAATCAGCTTGTTCTTTCGACAGTTCGGTTAGCTGTACGCCAATTTTTTCTAAATGTAAACGAGCCACTTTTTCATCTAAGGTTTTAGGCAACACATATACTTCGTTGTTATATGCCTCTCCATTAGTAAAAAATTCGATTTGCGCCATCACTTGGTTAGTGAATGATGCTGACATCACAAAACTTGGATGGCCTGTTGCGCAACCTAGATTCACCAAACGACCTTTCGCCAATAGGGTGATTCGTTTTCCGTCTGGAAAGATGATGTGATCCACTTGTGGCTTCACTTCTTCCCATTCATATTGCTCAAGAGATGCAATATCAATTTCTGAATCAAAATGACCAATATTGCACACAATGGCCTCGTTTTTCATCGCTGCCATATGATCATGATTAATAACGCCTAGATTACCCGTGGTAGTGACAAAAATATCACCTTGGCCAGCAACCTCATCCATGCGCATAACGCGATAACCTTCCATTGCCGCTTGTAATGCACAAATAGGATCAATTTCCGTTACCCAAACACTCGCACCCATGCCTTTAAAGGCTTGCGCGCAACCTTTACCAACGTCACCATAACCCACCACAACGGCGATCTTACCGGCAATCATCACATCAGTAGCGCGCTTAATGCCATCTAATAATGACTCCCGACAACCATAGAGGTTATCGAATTTACTTTTCGTTACAGAATCATTCACGTTCATCGCCGGGAAAAGCAACTCACCGGCTTCTTGCATTTGGTACAAACGATGTACACCTGTGGTTGTTTCTTCTGTTACACCTTTAATACTGCTAGCCATGTTTTGCCATCTATTTGGTGCTAGCGGTAAATTGCGACGTAAGACCTCTAGAATGGCAACCCATTCTTCGTTATCACCTGCTTGTGCGGCTGGTACGGCACCCGCTTTTTCGAATTCAACGCCCTTGTGTAACAATAAGGTCGCATCACCACCATCATCAAGAATCATATTAGCTTCTTGCCCTTCTGGCCAAGTCATCATCTGCTCTGTACACCACCAATACTCTTCAATCGTTTCACCTTTCCAAGCAAAGACAGGCACGCCTAAGTCGGCAATCGCCGCTGCGGCATGATCTTGAGTCGAAAAGATATTACATGAACACCAACGAACTTCAGCGCCTAAGGCCAGCAAGGTTTTAATTAACACGGCTGTTTGAATCGTCATGTGCAAACTGCCTGCCACACGCGCACCTTGTAATGGCCTACGATCACCAAACTCATCCTGTAACGCCATCAAGCCAGGCATTTCACTTTCCGCAATGGCTATTTCTTTGTGGCCCCACGCCGCTAATGACATATCGGCTACTTTATAATCGGTAAAACTGTCTATCTTTGTCACGCTCATTTTTTACTCTCCAAATGCTTAAAGGCCTGCTGCATCACGCAGCACGTCTACTTTATCTGTTTGTTCCCAAGTGAAATTCGGCAACTCTCTACCGAAGTGTCCATACGCAGCTGTTGTTTGGTAGATGGGGCGCTTTAAATCCAATGCTGCTATTAATGCCTTTGGACGCAAATCAAAATGCTCACTAATCAGCGCGGCAATTTTGTCATTATCAATCACACCCGTGCCGAATGTTTCAACTGAAATAGAGGTTGGCTTGGCGACCCCAATCGCATAAGACACTTGAATTTCACAACGTGTCGCTAAACCCGCTGCAACAATGTTTTTAGCAACATATCGACACATATAGGCAGCAGATCGATCGACTTTACTTGGGTCTTTACCTGAAAATGCGCCACCACCATGACGCGCCATGCCACCATACGTATCGACAATGATCTTCCGGCCTGTTAAACCACAATCACCGACAGGGCCACCAATGATAAATTGGCCTGTTGGGTTAATATGAATATTTTCAGCCAAACAGCCGCTAAACCACTCCTCAGGCAAGACAGGCTTAATAATTTCATCAATCACCGCTTCACGTAAGTCTTTCAAACTAATGTCAGGTGCGTGCTGAGTCGATAAAACAACCGCCTCTACACCGACTGGTTTATTGTTCTCGTAACGCATCGTCAATTGACTTTTAGCATCTGGGCGAAGCCATGGCAGAATGCCTTTTTTACGCACCTCAGCCTGACGCTCAACTAATAAATGCGAATAAGTAATCGGCGCAGGCATGAATACATCTGTTTCATCACAGGCATAACCAAACATAAGCCCTTGATCACCCGCACCTTGCTCATGGTCGTCACTTTCATCCACACCGATTGCAATATCATGCGATTGCTTACCAATTGCGTTCAATACTGCACAACTTTGCCAATCAAAGCCAATTTCAGGCTTATCGTAGCCAATGTCCTTAACCACGTTACGAACAACTTCTTCGGTATCCACCCATGCGCTGGTTGTTACCTCACCGGCAAGAATAACCATACCGGTTTTTACCATCGTTTCACAGGCAACACGGGATGCAGGGTCCTGTGCTAGCAATGCATCTAGCATCGCGTCAGAAATTTGATCGGCTACTTTATCTGGATGCCCTTCGGACACCGATTCAGATGTAAAAATAAAGTTCTTGCTCATCGTAAAATCACCCCTTTGATTTAAAAAATGGGTACTAAAATTTGTGCAATATTGATGTTGCCAAAAAGGCAGGTGATAAAAATTAAACTGTTTTACCTAAACACCATGCTCATTATTTCAGTTTCCTGTTAATAATGAACGCAGTTAAAATTTGACGCTTGAATAAGCCTAGCAGGAAGATCCTGTCGCAGCGTTCCTTATTCAAGATAGGTATATTTTAGATCATATATCTAAAATTTCAAGGGCTTAGACAAGTTAACCTTTAAGCAACCCTTACTAATAAATCTTTGGAAGGATTCTAGCCGTTCTTTGTTGATAATCTGTGTAGGAGCGACCTAAGGTTCTAGCCAAGCCTTTTTCTTCGAAATAAATCCCAATAAGAACATAAATGGACATGCCGATTGAGAACACTAAATGTCCAACGGTCATTGTCGGTACCGACCAAAAAACCACTATTAAGCCCAGCATCATTGGGTGACGAACCCAGTAATAAAACAAACGCTCTTTAAATTCAACCTGAGTGTATGTTTTATTAACATAAAACAGCCACGTTTGGCGTAATCCAAACAAGTCAAAATGGTCTGTTAAGAATGTTGAAAGAAGAGCCAACACCCAGCCCAAAATAAATACCGACCACACCATTGTTACGACTGCTTTGTTTGTCAGTTGCCAGACGATGCCGTTCATCGGTTGCCAAAAAAACATGAGCGCTGCCAACACAAGGCTTGAAGCCAATACATAGGTGCTTCTTTCCACCTGATGCGGCACCACTGACGACACCATCTCTTTAAACCAGCCACGCGCCATAACACTGTGCTGCACTCCCCATATAAGTAATAAGCCAATATTTACCACTAAGGCATAAGAGGAATATTCTATCGATTGTGTTGAGAGCGCTTTCGGAACGCCCACGCCTGAAACAAATCCGATAAAATAGACAAAGACTGCACAAAATAGGGCATAACTAACCACCCCATATATCAACACCCACAATCTCATCACCTTCTCCCATTAATATTGAATTTTCTTGTTATATTACCTGCATTAGAAGTAAGAATACACGCCTGAGATCGGCGCCAACGCTAACCATCAATCCAACACACTATGACAACTAAATTACAACAAACCCTGCAACGTATTGACCTCGCTAATGCTAGCGACCCAACAAATGGCACAGAAGCGCTGTATTCACAACGCATGCTGGCAACCCTTCAGGCTTTTGAGCCAGACGCATCTGACCCTCTCACCTTGGCTTGCTATGCCCAGCATGTGTGTCGCTGGAAACTAGTTCGAAAAGATTACCCTGCTGGTTTAACAGGCTATTTAACCTGGCGTACCGAGCTGGCGAAATTACATGCAAAAATTCTAGTCAACGCGATGCAAGAAAGCGGCTATGACGACGCTGACATTGAACGAGCAAACAGCATTATTCAAAAAAAGAGGCTTAAATCTGACCCTGAGGCACAAACATTAGAGGATGTGTCTTGCCTAGTTTTCTTAAACCATTATTTCGATGCCTTTGCCGATAAGCATAATGAAGAAAAAATCATAGATATTGTCCAAAAAACCTGGGGGAAAATGTCAGATAAGGGCCACCAAACGGCGTTAGCCTTAACCTTACCGCCTCATTTAGAAAAATTAGTTACTAAGGCGCTCGCTTAATGCGTAAATCTGCAAGTGCCTTTACTATTCTAACGCTTGCCTTTTTAACCCTGCTAGCCAGTTGCGCCATGCCAACAAAAGAAGTGATATCGACACCCGCTGGCGCCTTTAAGGTCTGTTATGGCTATGGTTGCAAAACAGTTCAAACGGTAACCCTCGACAGCGCACAGTGGTTCGCTATTGAGGAACTTTTTTCACCGAAAGCAGCGTCAGCCAAAATAGAGCGCCAGCAATTATCACTGGCTATTGCTCAAATGGAAGCTTTTATTGGTGACCTAACACACACCCAAGGCGATTTGCCGGGTACGTTTGCAGCTTTTTTTCAAGACCGGAGCCATCAAATGGACTGTGTTGATGAGGCTACGAACACAACCTTATACCTAAGACTTTTTCGTGAGCGCGGGCTAATGCGTTTCCATAAAGAAGGCCACCGCATTAACCGTGGCTTCTTCCTAAACGGTTGGCCACATACGTCTGCGGTCATCGAACAACTAGAGTCTGGCAAGCGATTTGCTGTTGACTCATGGTTCCATAGAAATGGTATTAAGCCAGAGATAATCCCCATTAACTTATGGTATTCTGGTTGGCATCCAACACCGGATGAATCATAAAAAATAACCTCGGAGAAACCCAATGCACCTAGGCAACAAGATTTTTTTATTATTTTTTTCTTTATTCCTTTCCAGCCAATCTTATGCCGGATCTGCAGACGAAGGGTTTTCAAACATCACGCTCAAAACAACGCACGTACGCGGCAATATTTATATGCTTGAGGGCGTAGGTGGCTTTGCCGGCGGCAATATTGGTGTATCAGCTGGCTCAGATGGAATTTTGCTAGTAGATGACCAGCTCGGCCCAATGTCCAAAAAAATTGATGCCGCATTAAGCGATATCAGCAAAGGTCAACTGCGCTTTATACTTAATACTCACTGGCACGGTGATCACTCTGGTAACAACTCCTACTTCTCAAAAGAAGCGACCATTATTTCTCATACCAATACCAGAAAACGCTTAATGACTGACCAAGAAAACTTCTTTGGAAAGTCACCTGCCTCACCTAAAGAAGCTTGGCCCATCATTACCTTTGAACAAGCCATTAACATTCATTTTAATAATGAGGACATTCAATTTATCCACCATGCACATGGCCACACTGATAGTGATGCCGTCGTCTATTTCCCAAAAAGCAATGTTGTCCATTTAGGTGATCATTTCTTTAATGGTTTTTTTCCGTTTGTTGATTTAAATACTGGTGGTAATGCCTTTAGCCTAACGCATAATATCGGCGAAATAATTAAAACATTACCTAAGGACGCCTTAGTTATTCCGGGTCATGGCGAACTCTCAGATATAAAGGGGCTAAAAACCTATTACACAATGCTAACCGATACAACTCAGTTCGTTAAGCAAAAAGCCGCTTCAGGTAAAACACTTGATGAGATCCAAATGGCCGGCTTACCTAGTAAATGGGCAGCCTGGGGCGGTGGTTTTATCAACGAAGAGAACTGGATTAAAATAATCTTTAATAGCCTACCCAAACAGTAATAAATCACCCTTAGAATATAAAAAAAGCGGCTGACCTCTCTTCAGCTGCTTTTTTTATTACCAATAATTATGACTATGAAAAAGCTTCTTACCCTACTCGCTTTATTTTCCACTCCGCTATTTGCTGCTGAAGATAACCCCATGACAACGTGCTTATCTAATTTGCTAAACACCGCAGAAAACAACATTACTGTGGGTGAATTGAAACAACAATGCCAAAAAACAATGGCATCAGAGCAGGAGCATTATTCTGCATTAAAACGCCGGCAACTGCAGGAAAAAACTGCCAGCTGGAACGCTTTTTCTTTGCTACCACATAAACCTAACTACATTATTGCCAGCTATAACAATAGCGAGCCCAACAAAGCACCTTTTGAAGCCGCTTACCCAAGTGTTAAGCCAGATCTTCAGCACGTGGAAACCAAGTTTCAAATCAGCATGAAGCTACCCATTGCCCAGAACCTCATCTTTGGGCACGGTGATTTATATGCCGCATACACTAACCGGTCTTTCTGGCAGCAGTTCAATAAAACTCACTCTTCCCCCTTTCGTGATACCAACCATGAGGCTGAAACTTGGCTGTCGTTCGATACTGATTTTACTGTTTTAGGGTTCCGTAATTCTGCAATTTTGACCGGTTTCACCCATCAATCAAATGGCCAAGCAGGCTTATTATCAAGAAGCTGGAATCGCCTCTATACAGACTTTATCTTAGAAAAAGGCGACATCTACCTATCATTTAAACCGTGGTATCGCATTCCTGAAAGTGAATCACAGGATGACAACCATGACATTGACGACTTTTTAGGCAACTTTGAGTTAAGGGGAGTATACAAAAAGCAGGAGCACAACTTTTCACTTCTCTTCAGAAATAACCTCAATACAAGCAGTAACAAAGGTGCCATCGAACTGGGCTGGAGCTTCCCGATACATAATAACGTTCGTGGCTATGTGCAATGGTTCAATGGTTACGGTGAGAGCCTTCTCGACTACAACAACCACACCAATAGCCTCGGCTTTGGAATTCAGCTGAGTGATTGGTTATAAACCAGCACATTTTTGTCAGATATAATTTTTTCATCAAAAGCAAAGGGTCACCGCATGCAAACAGACAATGACAACGACTGGAAAGCTAAGTTAACCACAGAAGAATATAATATTTGCCGCCAAAAGGGCACCGAGCCCGCTTTTTCTGGCGTTTATGTCGACACTAAAACCGAGGGCGTCTATCTCTGCAAATGCTGTGATGCGCCTCTGTTTGAGTCCGACAGTAAATATAACTCGGGCAGTGGCTGGCCAAGTTTTTGGAAACCCATTCACTCAAATACTATTAAAGAAAACCGAGATAATAGCCACGGCATGGTCCGCATTGAAGTGGTCTGCGCTCAATGTGATAGCCACCTTGGGCACGTCTTTCCAGATGGCCCGCAACCAACAGGATTACGCTATTGTATTAATTCTGCATCACTTAATTTAGACGCCAAGAGATAACATGTTAACCGCTCAACAACACGCTCAAGCCTTACTGCAATATATCGATGCAAGCCCAAGCCCTTGGCATGCTGTTCATACAAGCGAGCAAATGCTGAATAACAAGGGGTTTCGTGAACTATTAGAAGGCGACACATGGGCATTACAGCCTAATGGGCGTTATTACGTTAAACGAGACGACTCCAGCATCATTGCCTTTAACGTAGGTTCCAATGAGCTGGCCCAAGAGGGGTTTAGACTGATTGGTGCCCACACCGACTCACCCGGACTGAGGATAAAACCTAAACCAGACCATCAACAAAGTGGCATTAATCGTTTAGGCGTAGAGGTCTATGGTAGTCCCTTGTTAGCCACCTTTACCGACCGCGATTTAAGTCTAGCAGGGCGCGTACATATCAACCAAAACGGCACCTTACTATCCAAATTAGTACATTTTAAAAAGCCTTTTCTACGCCTCCCGAACCTTGCTATACATATGAACCCACAGGTTAATACCGATGGTTTGACGCTTAATAAACAAACCGAGTTACCTTTATTACTGTCACTCGATAATGAGCAGCCTGCACTTATTGAGCTATTAGCAACGGAGTTGGGCATCAACAGCGATACCATTTCTGCTTGGGAATTACATGCTGTCGACACTCAGGCTGGCACTCTATACGGCCTAAATGATGAGTTTTATGCCAATAGTCAACTCGATAATTTAGCCTCGTGCCACGCTGGATTAGGCGCATTATTATCTGATGAATCACTCAATTCACAGCAATTTAATGTCTGTGCATTTTTTGACCATGAAGAGATTGGTAGTAACAGCCATAAAGGCGCCGATGGTAGCTTCTTACCCGATGTGCTTGAACGTATTGCCGGCGCCTTGAACTTGCCCACAGAGGACTATAAACGCGCCTTATCTAATAGCTTTATGATTAGCGCCGATATGGCACACGCTTATCAGCCCAACTTCCCTAATGCTTACGAACCTGACCACAAGGTATTCGTTAATCAGGGCCCTGTTATCAAGGTCAATGCGAATATTCGTTATGCCTCAAACAGCGCCTCTCAATCTCGATTTATCCATTTATGCGAACAGGCTAAGGTTCCTTATCAGCAATATTCTCACCGAACCGATCTAGGTTGTGGCAGTACTATTGGCCCTATGACATCGGCACAACTCGGCATCCAAACCGTCGATGTAGGTTGCCCAATGTGGGCAATGCATAGCATCCGCGAAAGCGCAGGAGTCGCTGATCATCACAACATCACTCGCGTATTTACTCAATTTTTTAGTTAAAAAACATGAAATTTAAATTCACAATATTAATATTTGCGGCCGCTCTTGTAACCATCTTTTTTATGCGTCAAGAAAACTTCGTGCCAAGGACCTCTCTTGATATCTATCATAACTTTATTGATAAAACAGAAGCCGACGCTATCCCTGGACTAACAGTCCAGTCCGCGTTAGAAATTCAAAAACACGTTGTTTATGCGCTCTCTGAAAACTGGGGCGGCATTGCCGGTTACAAAGCCGCAATAACGAACCCTAGCACTCAAGAAAAAATGGGCATCAAAGAGCCCTTATTAGGTATTTTTCTAAACAAAATGCTACTCGACAGCCCTGCCTCAATCAACATCTCAGATGCTACGCACCCGTTTGCTGAGGCCGACCTCTTGGTCCGCATAAAAGACAGCTCAATTAACGAAGCGCAAACTGATGAAGAAATTTTAGCTGCCATCGACCAAGTTATTCCTTTTATAGAAGTGCCTGATCGCCTTTTTTCAACCAAAAACCCGTTAAATGCTGACATGCTCACCGCTATTAATACTGGCGCTCGGTATGGAGTCATGGGCGACCCCATTCCAATGACTGCAATAGATACCCTTAATTTTTGTCAGGTAGGAATCGTGTACGAAGACCGTAGTCATTTGCAAACCGGTGCCTGCTCCTCACTGATGGGCAACCCAGTTAATGTTATTCGCTGGTTAAAAAATAAGCTCTTAGCCCTAAATTACCCTTTAAAACCAGGCTCCTATTTGTCACTCGGCAGCCTTACTTCGCCTATCCCCATTAAAAAAGGCCGTTTAACCGCAATTTACACAGGCTTGGGAACACAACCTCACGTCTCAGTCAATGTGACATTTAAATAGCTTCAAATGATAGCCACAGCAATGCTTTTGCTGAAGATTTAGACTCGACTCTAACCGAGTTAGACATCTCTAGTAATTAAATGACCTATAGATAACTGTTTTTAAAATAGCTCATAACGATTCTCTAGACTAATAACCCCCTTCTCAATGAGCTACCTTTATCGATAAAGATTAGAAGCACCTTAAATATTTCAATAGACCAATCTTGGTGATTGCATGGCATATCAAATCACTAAAGATTTACGAAAACACCCTCGCTACAATTCAATGGATTTGGTTGACCGCATCGTTGAAAAGTGTCCTTTTAGAATAATTGGGGCAGCTACTTATAATGGCCATGAGTTTCAAACAAATATCCATTGGCACATTAAAAACTTAAGAATGGGGCATGCTAATAGCCATCCAAGAACGCCGCGTTTAAATACTAAAGTTGAAGCGCCTACCTAAGCGGTAAACTCGAACTCTATCCAATCCTCATCGACGCCAATGAGCTAGACCTGCACAAGAAATCAGCTCTGTGACAAACCACCGCCAACGTAAAATACACAGGCTAACTTGCTTTAAATGAAAAATGCCTAAATTTAAAGACACCAAATTTTTACTACAACACCGTCTAATAACAGTAAAATTAATATAAGTTACTGATCAATCTATATATTTTAATTATTTTACTTGCTCTGAAATACAAAAAATTTATCTGGTAGGATCAACTTTACTCCCATACAATCACCACTTCTTTAAGCTAGCGTTAAAGGTGTTTTTATGAAACTTGCTATTTTATCTTGTGGGCCAAATGCCTACAGCACAAGACGTTTAAAAGAAGCGGCGCTTCAAAGAGGGCACACTGTAAAAGTCTTGAACACGCTCAAGTTTGCTATCGATTTACAACAAGGTAGCCCTGACCTCTATTATCGGCAAAAGGTCTTAAGCAGTTATGATGCTGTTTTACCAAGAATTGGTGCATCAATTACTTACTATGGCACGGCTGTTGTTCGACAATTCCAGGAAATGGGCGTTTTCTGTGCCAATACTGCACACGGCATTTCTAACTCGCGAGACAAACTACGTAGTTTGCAAATTTTAAGCCGTCATCATATTGGTATTCCTAGAACTACGTTTGTACGAGACAGAAAGGATGTCATTCCCGCCATCGAACGAGTTGGTGGTGCCCCTGTCGTTATTAAGTTAATTGAAGGCACCCAAGGCATTGGTGTACTCTTAGCTGAGTCAATGAAAGCAGCTGAGTCGATTATCGAACTACTACAAAGCCAAAAACAAAATGTACTCATTCAAAAGTTTGTGGCAGAAAGCAAAGGAAAGGATATTCGTGCTTTTGTTGTCGGTGACCGTGTTGTTGCCGCAATGCGCCGCGTCGCTCAAGGGCAAGAATTTCGCAGCAATGTCCACCGAGGCGGTATTGCCGAACCAGTAGAGCTTGATGAACAGTATAGAGAAACAGCTGTACGAGCCACTCAGATTTTAGGTTTAGAAGTAGCCGGCGTTGATATGCTGGAAGGTAAAAATGGCCCTCAAATAATGGAGGTCAATTCGTCGCCGGGACTTGAAGGCATTGAAACCGCCACCGGTTTAGATATTGCCGGCGCGGTAATTGACTACGTGTCTGCTCAAGTGGATTTTCCTGAAATTGATATACGCCAACGATTAACGGTAAGTAAAGGTTACGGCGTCAGTGAGATATATATTCCTGAAGGCTCAGAGTTTCTTGGGAAGACCATTCAAGAAGTGATGGATGAAGAAAAAGACATCAACGTGCTCACCTTATATCGAGGAGCGAAGGCCATCCCTAACCCACGTGCTGCACGCGAACTAGAAGCTGATGACAGGTTATTATGCTTCGGAAAATTAGACTCATTACGCGGCATGATTCCAAAGAAAACAAAGGCACGCCGAAGGCCAAAAGTTCAAGACCTACAGTCAGAAGAATTAAATCAGCCTCATGAAGATGATCCAGATCAATAAGTAGACCAGCTTGATCTTTAGCCAAACGCACCTACGCAATTAAAGGGGTGAGTAGCGAAAGATTAAATAAGAAATTATAGCTGACTGATCAGCTTGCTATTTTAAAGATACATACCAGTGGATAACTAACATGTCAGAACCTTTTATACTTGCAGGTCAAGAAATCTTACCAGGAACGAGCACCATCATTGATGTTCCCCTGCCAGATTTATACACACATTCTTCCTTATCAATGCCGGTACAAGTCATCCGAGGGAAGCGTCAAGGCCCAATACTTTTTGTTTCTGCAGCCGTGCACGGTGATGAAATTAATGGCGTTGAAATTATTCGTCGACTGGTAAAAAGCAAATCACTCTCAAGAATGAAAGGCACCTTAATTACGGTACCTATTGTTAATGTTTATGGTTTTCTCAACCAAAGCCGCTACTTGCCCGATCGCCGAGACTTAAATCGCTGCTTTCCAGGCTCAGTCAAGGGCTCTTTGGCTGCGCGCTTAGCTAAATTATTTATGACCGAAGTCGTGCAACAATGCACACATGGCATTGATTTACATACAGCTGCGATTCATAGGGACAATTTGCCGCAAATACGCGCCGACTTAAGTAACCCGGTGACCGAACAAATGGCCTTAGCCTTTAATGCGCCCGTGGTGGTTAATTCTGGCCTGATAGAAGGCTCTTTACGTTATGCTTGTAGCACAGAAAAAAACTTACCGGTCATCGTTTACGAAGCAGGGGAAGCGCTCCGTTTTGATGAGTTTTCGATTCGTGCAGGTGGTAAAGGCATTCTTGCTGTAATGCAATCAATCGACATGTTGACGGTCCCTAAACGTAAAACCAAAAAGAAAGCCGCAGAACCCTTTGTTGCGCGTTCTACTCTTTGGGTGCGCGCGCCTCAAAGTGGTATTTTTCGGATGACCGTTTCCATGGGCAAGCACGTTTTTGAGGGCGACTTGCTCGGTGCTGTCGCAACACCTTATGGTGAGGACGGCAAAGAAACCGACATTATCTCACCCATTTCAGGCATTATTATCGGCAGAACTAATTTACCCCTCGTCAGTGAAGGTGAAGCGTTATTTCATATTGCCCGTTTTACACGACCTAAGGATGTTGTCGACAACCTGGAGGCTTTTCAGCTTGATCTAGATCCTGCCAGCGATGAAGCGCCCCCTGACGACCTTCCGATCATCTAAATTTAAAGCCCCCTTACCCTTAATTGGACTAATAAAATGACTTCTAGCAATAATAAAATCATTGTAGGCAGTGAAGAATGGTGTTCTTTCCCTGCCCTAGGCATCCCTGCCATTAAAGCGCGCGTAGATTCAGGTGCTAAAACATCGTCTATTCATGCCTTTAACATACAAACCTTTAGACGCGACGGTATTTTATGGGCCAGTTTTGAAGTCCACCCACTACAAAAGGATCGCCGTACTGTGTTGCGCTGCGAGCGACCTGTGGTTGACAAACGTTCCGTTAAAAGCTCCTCTGGAATATCTGAAACGCGCTACGTTATTTCAACCTTAATTAAGGTTGAAGGTGAAACATGGGAAGTAGAGCTCACCTTAGCGAACCGTGATTCAATGGGCTACCGCATGCTATTAGGTCGTGAAGCGATGAAAGGACGAATCTTAGTAGACCCTGAGCTAAGCTTATGCCTAAACGAGCCGTCAAAAGAACAGCTTTACGAATGGTATGGTCAACCTCAAAAAAACAAAAGTGGGCTTAAAATAGGCTTGCTTGCCAGTAACCCAGACCTTTATAGCAACATGCGCTTAATGGAAGCCGCCGAGGAACGTGGTCACGAAATGGTGTTTTTAAACATTAAATACTGTTACATGAAAGTCGATGAACAAGCACCGGAAGTTCATTATCGAGGCGGCAAAATTTTAAATAATTTAGATGCCGTTGTCACACGTATACGACCAAGTATGACCTTTTATGGTTGTGCTTTGGCTCGCCAATTTGAAAGTATGGGCATTTATACGGTTAATTCATCCTCTGCTATCACCCAATCGCGAGACAAACTATTTTCACTCCAACTGATGTTAAAAAGTGGTATCGGTATTCCCACAACAGGTTTTGCACACTCGCCAATGGATACCAGCGACTTAATAGAAATGGTTGGTGGAGCGCCCTTAATTGTGAAATTACTAGAAGGCACACAAGGCCGGGGTGTTGTATTGGCTGAAACTAAAAAAGCCGCCGAAAGCGTTATCAATGCCTTCAAAGCACTGCATGCAAACTTGTTAGTTCAAGAATTTATTAAAGAAGCAGACGGGAAAGATTTACGCTGTTTTGTCATTGATGGCAAAGTGGTCGCTTCAATTCAGCGAACGGCTGCTCCTGGTGAATTTAGAGCCAACATTCATCAAGGTGGCAGCGCCTCTGTGGTTAAAATAACCCCCGAAGAACGGCGCTTAGCGACGCTTTCGGCAAAAGTGTTAGGCCTCAAGGTTGCTGGCGTTGATATTATACGTTCCAGTAAAGGCCCTCTGCTTTTAGAAGTTAATTCATCTCCGGGTTTAGAAGGTATTGAGTCTGCAACGGGTAAGGACATAGCGGGGCTGATTATTGCCTCTATTGAAAAGAGGTTGAAGTGGGAAAGACCCGTTAGCTCCAGCGTTTCAGAAACACTTTAAGCACTTGTAGCTATAAACCAAAAAGAGCTGATATTGTTCGTTTAGCCTAGTCTGCATCCATTGTGTAGAGACCGTCCTTATAAATGCCTAAGCGCTTTAAACAGCGCTTAGCAATACTCGCAACAGAGCGCCCCTATGGTTTGCTGGTTCCATTAAAACCAGCAAACTACCCGCTAAAAGCTTGTCTTTCAGACTCACTCCATTGAGGATTAAAAATGTACCCTAAAACCATTTTAGTTTTTTAAAAAACCAGACCTGAGCTAAAATAATCAGCGCCAATATTCCCATAAAGATCCAAAAAGCAGCTTCATTGTCTGCTCCAGGTATACCGCCAACATTAATCCCTAACAGCCCGGTTAAGAAGCCTAGGGGCAAAAATATAGCAGCCACTACCGAGAGCATATACATATTCTTATTTAGGCGATCAGAAAGGCCGGTGACCAGCTCATCTTTAACTATTTGAGCCCTCTCACGAATCGTATCTAAATCTTCCACATAGCGTATTACACGGTCTAATGATTCTTGCAAACGGCGTTTATGCATTTGGTCCAACCACGACTGATCAGAGACACGAAGGCTTGAAATCACATCTCTTTGAGGAGCAATATAACGCTTAAACATGATGGCATCTTTACGAATAGAGGTGATTTCCTGTCGCTCATTTGTATCCGGGTTTTCCATAACACTTTCTTCAACCTCGTCTAGCTTCTCATCTATTTCAGAAAAAACAGGTTCCATGCGCTCAAATAAACTGGCTATTAGCGTGGTCACAAAATCGCCACTATTTTTAGGTCCTCGCCCAACTTCCAGTCTTCCTTGGATCTCAAGAATGGCCTTTAATTTACGACGTCGTAAGCTGATAATATTATGTTTATCAACCCATAGGCGGATAGAGACCATATCATTCGGCTCTGCCCCAGGGTTTAAGTTTACCCCGCGTAAAATCAGTAGCGCACCATAGTCAAATTCAAGAATACGGGGTCTCGTCTCATCGGCGCATAAAGCATCAACCACAAGGCTATCTAAGTAAGGAAAGTCTCTTTCAAGCAATCGGCGACTTTCTGGGTGCTCTGCCTCTAAATGAATCCAAACTTTCGATTCATGACTAATCGCTTGTTGTATCTGGGCCTCTTCGAGCAAGGCGCTAGAGCCATCACCATTCAATTTACAAGCGTAAAGAATATGACTATTTTCCATCTAATATCCCCTCTAATCCCGGTGCCGTGCGAATGTGTAAATCTCTTTGGGGGAAAGAAATCTCAATTTCCGCGTCCTTAAATGCATCCCAAATTGAGAAACGCACCTTACTTGAAATTGAATACATATCCTGAATATTCCAAATAAAAAAGCGAACATCAAATATCAAAGCACTGTCTGCAAAATCCTTAAAATAAACCACAGGCTTAGGATTTTTTATGATGTCTACATCTTGATTAATCACGTCCATTAATATATCTCTCACTTGTTTAGGGTCCGAAGAGTAGGACACTCCAACATTAATAATGACACGGCCAATTTTATCGGAATGTGTCCAGTTTTTAACTGATGATGAAATGAGTTCAGCATTTGGCACAATAATCGATGTCCGGTCAAACGTTTCAACCACAGTAGCCCGCACGCTGATTTTCTTTACAATCCCCTCACCTGAATTGGTGATCAACCAATCACCTACTTTTATGGGCCGTTCAAACAACAAAATAAGACCCGAAACAAAGTTACTCACTATACTTTGCAAGCCAAAACCAATACCAACAGACAAGGCACCCGCTATCAATGCCAAATTGGTTAGATCAAAACCAACCGCTGATATACTGGCCATCAGGGCAATAATCAGCCCAACATAACCCAGCACCTGTGTTATTGACTGACGAACACTCGTATCCATGTTCGTTTTAGGCAGAATTTTTTGATCCAAAATACGCTGAATAACACGCGTGATGAACAGCAAAGTTAAAAAGACAAGCAAGCCAACACCAATATTGGCAATTGAGATTGTCATATTGCCAACCTCAAAGCCAAAAAACGCCTGCTTCATCGTATCCTGAATATATTGCCATTCAGTGCCAAAAATACCGGCTACAAAGGGTAAACATATAAAGAATAAAATGAGATCTAATGATAGGGATAACCAAAATAAAACAAGTTGCTCTGACTTTTTATCCGTTTTATTTTGCGCTAACCACTCATCTATTTGATAAAAATAAGGACGAATAATCGCTCTTATAACAAGGATTGAGGTGACTAAAGATAAGATGAGGACAAACCCTTCAAACAAATAACGACTGAGGGCTGCATAGCCAAATACATTAAATATAATAATAAAAATGCTAATCATTAGAAGAAGGATAAATGTCTTGCGTGGAAAGAAGTATTCTCCAGCATCTTTTGGCCCTATCAACACAAAAAAAGAAAACAGCCCTAATATCATTGCAAAGATTGACGTCACTATATAGCTTTGGGAAACCGCTAGTTCTATCGGCACCCCTAGAATTTCTCCACTTTCAAGCAGCAACGCGTCTACTGAAAATAACAACGCCACCACACAGATTAAATAACACAAATGTGAACGAATGAGTCTCGCTTTCAAAAACCGCCCAGTCATCAAATAAACAATGAGCAAGAACCCGGTGAGCATCAGCACCTTTTGTATTAACAAATGATTGATCTCAGTGACAATGTCTTGGGCAATAAATATTTGATAAATGATAAGAAGTCCAAGCCCTATCGCCAAAAACGGGAAAAATAAAGACGCTGAAACCAATGAGAAACTATGCTCCCACCCATCATTTTGCAATTTTATCGCTAACCTTTTTTTAGATAAAAAAGTGGTGATAAAAAAAACAGCTAAAAAAAGAAAACTCGATATGACAATCAGCTCTCGGAGATCTTTATCTTCAAAAATGTGTTTATAATTTGAAAATTGAGTATAAAAAGGCTCTTCTGCGGCTTTCCATAGATCAGCATTAAATACTGTCACTTGCCGCTCAAGAAGCCCCTCTAAAAATAGTGTACGCCTTAAAGAAGTGATTTTTTCTAACAGCCGCGATGATTTAGATGTTAGCGCTTCAGCTTGCGTCAATAAGCCCTCAATAACGAGCGACTCCTTCGTTAACTCAGCACGCAATTCCTGAATGTTATCTGGCTCTGGTGGCGCATTTTCTCCTTCTGGAGCCACCCCAAGGTCCGCTAGGTCGGCTTGAACACTGTCATTAACAGGCTGAATCACATCAACCGTATTTTGTAGCTCAGTGCGTATTGTGCTTAGCGTTTGACGTAACTCTAATAGGCGCGTTTTATCAAACGTGTTTTCCGCTAGCTGCTGAGAAATAAGCTCTATCGTCTTTTGTTTTTCTATAAGCCTCAATTCAGTGGCTTCGATATTTAGCGCTTCATTCGCAGCAACGTAAGTAGAATTGAATGCACATAAAGCTAACAAAAAAACACATATTAATAATCTCGATACATTCATATTTTATATTCCAAACTGTCGTTACACATTTAGCATTAATGAAAAATTAATTTTGCTCGGCCAGCATCATATTGCCTCACCTCAACTAGCACGACGCTGATTGAACAAACTCATAACCGAGAGCCATAGGTGTTTAGCCATCGATCATGACTAGCCAGTTGATATGGCCTATCATCCCGCTTACTCCTTATCAAAGCTGTCAACAATAATAGCTCCCATCGAGGCCGGCATGCTGATCACTATTAATCTTTTAAGGGCAATAAACGTATCTGTTAATAAAGGAAACTTATTCAATGAAAATAACACCAGCGCAACAATGATTACTGTAATCGTATAAGCAATCGCTATGCGCCATAAAAAGGTAGGGATTCTAGATTTAATATCACCTTGAAAAACACTTTGGTAGGCGAAAAAACCTAAAAACATCATGGAAAGAATAAACAACATTAATAAATTTATTCCAGGAAGTGTCTCGCCCAATTTCCAAGCCTCTTCTGAGAACGAAATAGGAACAGCCAAGGCAAAAGCACCAATCGCAACCTGACTTGCATCTTCTAAATTAAAACTTAATTTCATTTTATCTACCTAGTGCTAATCTTAATTTATAACAGTGAGCATGGCCGACAAAGTTTGAGCAGCCGTTTAGAAACAGTTTAGTTTATGCTCATTCTTCAACGTTATTTGACACTTTTTCAAGTAACTCAAGATCTGCCCGTTTCTTTTCAAGAATGTCCAATCGGTTTTTTTTATCTTCTTCGCTTGATGCTTTTTTTATGGTGTTTTTTAAGCGATCAATTTCTTTATTAAGTTTTAACTTTTCATTTTCTAGTTGTTCGGCTTGCTCAGCCTTATCAAAACCAAGCTCTTCCGCAGACGTTACTTCATCAGCTGCAGGAGCGGTTACACGAGTGGTGGCGGGTATAATACTTGCCCCTTCTTGCACCTGCCTCTGATTCATATACGAAGGCGACATAATTTCAATATTTTGTTGGTGCAATGTATCTAACACACAACCATACAACTTAGATTGCATTGATATGTGCCGTTTAGCCTCTTCTAAAAAACCAGACAGACGGTACGTGACCGCAAAATTACCTAGCTCTAATATATGCACAAAGGGTTCTGTAAGGCCGCAATCTTTCGCCGCTTCAATCAACAGTTCCTCTACGCGATGATGATTAATTTCATAGCCCAATGAAAGAGAGGCTGAAATAATGGTGCCTGAACTTTGAATAGTGGCTAATGGATTGCTAATACAATAGGTATTCGGTATTGAAATAAGCTCCCGCATTTCTGTTTGAATTTCTGTTTCAAACAAACCTCTCTCAGTCACGCGCCCTACATGACCACCAATACGCACAAAATCACCAACCTTGAATGGTTTAGTCATTCGGAGCAGCACACCAGCCATAAGGTTGGAAATAATCGCTGTTGATGAAAGCGCAATCACCGCCGATATGAGAATGCCGAACAAACTAATCAATTGGTTGCGAGAACTCTGGTTAATGGGCAACACAAAAATAATGAATAAAATCCCAAGCAGCGTCAAACCAAGCATGGCCAGTTGTCGTGAAAACATACGTTCACTGCCCAACTCTGACCACTTTTTAATAAGCAACATATGTGCTGCCCAGAGGATTAGCCCAACCGCAATAGAGGTTCCAATGAAAGGAGCAAACAATATAATTGATTCAAACATATTACTAACACATCCCTTTGTTGTTTTCTTTTTGCCATAATGGCAAATTATTAGCACGGCTTATCATAGCGTGTTAAATAACATCGAAATGCGTTTTCAGCTTACTTCTCTCGAACGTATAACAAATCTACGCCTGTTTCTCCACCCGATTCTGCTTTTAAAGACCACCACTTGCTCAATTCGTATCTCAGGTTAACCGTACTCACCGAGTCAAAAATCCCGATACCGTAACTTAAATATAAATTGGGTAACAAATACTTACCTACATGCAAAGCCGTATCATCGCCGCCACTTCCATCAAATGTAACCGTATCTAAGCCAAACGCATTGGCTATTTGTTCGCCAATCATATTACCGCCTTTAATGCCCAGGCCACTGGCAGCAGAGGCTAACAAAGCAGCATCTGTTGCACTTGCGTTCGACAAAGAGCGACCCAATAACAAATGTGCCAACACCTCATCATCACTCATCGCTGGTATAGAAAACAGAGAAGTTTGTAAATTATCTATCGTCCCAAACAAATGAAGCCCCGCTGTAAAGTCCTCCTCTGTTCTAACCGCTTTTATATCCAAATTTGGATTATCTAGCGCCCCACCAGAATATTGTATTTTGCCCTTATCAATGGCAAGTTGTTGTCCGTATGCCTTATATGTCCCTTTTTGTATAACTATATCGCCAGTTCCCAATAGCAGTTTATCAGTCTCACCGGTGATCAATAACCCGCCGCTTAACCCCCCTTCAAAGCCCAATCCTTTAAGCTGTACGTTATCGCCTAAATTAACGTTTAATTTAACCTGGGTTGAAATAGCGTTGCTTTCTTTTGTTAGCGTCTTATCAATAACAACCACATCTTTACTAGCCGATACAGGAATATTAAGCTCTATCGGCGCTAAGTCTGCGGTCGGTATATTAATGCTACCTTCAAGGTAAGCAGAATCAGCCGTCATCTTAAAAAATAAATTCGGTGATGCGATTACATGCATTTCGGGTAAATTCAAAATTTCAACATTCTCGCCTATCAGGGTAGACGAGGCATGCCAGCCCTTATCGGCAAAAACAAGCTCGCCATCACCATAAAAATCACCTTCACCAGAGGTCGCCTTATATTTTAAGTGAATAC
>OJDD01000072.1_pt1 | contig 37000 bp, 19 predicted proteins | sample 1592591 | NCBI WGS metagenome assembly OJDD01 (sample SAMN05416809, study PRJEB24817) | seawater metagenome | isolation source: Sea water | place: Canada:Atlantic | collected 2013-07 | reverse complement strand
CGAGATAGCGTAGCGTCTCGTGGGCTCGGAGATGTGTATAAGAGACAGGCCTTCAACTGTTCAGTAAAGCTGTCCTCGAGGGTTTTGAGCTTCCTGCGAGTGCTGGCCAGCTCTTCACCACCGGGCGTTATGCCCAGGGTACCCACGCCGGGGATGACCAGAGTGGATTCCTCCAGAAGCTGCTGCTCGCCTTGCCCGATCAGCTGCTCGTTGTTCAGCGCTAATGACGCGCTGGCTTCCAACTGCCAGCTCAATCGGGTGGCGATGGTGCGTGAACGGATGGCTTCTTCGTTCAGCTGGTTCGCGGTCGCTTTCAGGCTTTTGACCGCAGCAGAATCAATCCGGTTTTCTCTGACCTGCTGCCTGGCCTGCTCCAACTGCTGGTGGTAGTCCTTCGCTTTGGCGAGGTTTTGGGTCAGCGCTTGTTTGTGCTGCTCAAGCCGGCGGACGTCCTGCTCCAGCCGTTCCCGGGTTTGTAGCAAACCCGCAAGCTTGCGTTGCTTTTCCGCCTGTTCATAGGCGGTTCTGGTTTCGGCCAATCGGCCTGCAATTGCCGGGCTCTGTGCTTCCGCAACCCTGAGGTCGCGCTCGGCCCGTTCCAGTTCGGCCTTTCGGCCCTCCAACTGGCGACTCAGCCCTTCCAGATGTTCTTTGTTCTGCTGCAGCAATCGGTGGTTTTGCTGCAGCTGGGAAAGCGTGGCCTTTTCCTGTGCTTGCTGTTGCTCCAGGCGCTCGACCTGCTGATAGCGGGTGCGGGCTTCCTCCAGCTGTCGCTGGGCCTCTTCCCAGGGGCGTTCGGCCTCCGCCTGATCGTAGTCGTGGGCGAGCTTGCCGAGCCGGTCGACCTGTTCCTGGTATTGGTGCACCCGTTCCTTCAGCTCTTCGATCTCACGCTCATACCGGGCGCGGTCTTTTTCCAGTTGCAGGTAATCGCCTCGGGGTTTACCGGTTCCGGTCAGCAGGGTGTCACGCTGGCTGCGAACAGTCTCGATCAGGTCGTCGCCCCCGGAACTGGCCACCTCTCCGACCATGGAATTCAACGCAGATTTGAGGTGATCGCCGGCATGCTCTATGGCCTGCTCGATGTCCTGCCCGGTGCCCTGCTCCACCCACAGCAGCCCCGGTATGCCCCAGTGTTCGGCTTTGCTGGCGCCCCGTTTCGGGTATTGATAGCCCAACAACTCGGCCAGTTTCTCTTCCGCGTCGTCTTCGCTGTAGGTTTCGGTGCCGACGGTCAGGTCGCAGCGTTTGCGCTGGAGAAAGCTCTTGGTGAGATGCCAGTTCCGGTTGTCGTGCTCGAAATCCAGTTCAACGGTGGGCGCTGCGGCAGAGTCGCCCCAGGGGCGCAGGTCGTCAACGGCCGTTGAGCGATAGCGCTCGAAAAAGGCCGCACGGATCGACCGCACCAGGGTGCTTTTGCCGGACTCATTGGGGCCGTGAATCAGGTTGAGACCGGGTTGCAGGTTGTCCAGAACGAAGGGTTTGCGGAACTGGCGTAGCTGCTCAATGCGCATTCGCTGCAGTTTCACTGGCTGGCCTCCTGTTCCCGCTCTCTGAGCAACCCGGCCAGAATCGCCAGCGCATCCCGGGCGGCATCATCCTGTGTGTCTTCCTGCCCTTGACCTTGCCGCAGGCTCTCAATCACCTCGCCCACATAACCATCGGCTTTCAGGGCGGCAATGTCCTCATCGGTAGGGGCAAGTCGCAAGCCGCTGCGCTCGCAGCGAAGGCTGCGGAACCTGGCTTCAGCAACCGACAGCGCCTTCAACAGTGTTTCCTCACCGGCCAGGGTCACCGAGCCTTCAAGGCGCAGGTCGACCACGGCGGATTCGGGCAAGGCGTCCAGGCGCGCCAGCAGTTGTTCAAGATCGGAGTGGACGGCCAGGGTTTCCCGCCACTGGTGCCATTGATAACGCCCTGTCGGTATTCGTGTGACCGTGGGGGTTGATCCTGATTCGGAAACTTCAACCATCAGGGCATTGCCTGCTTCGTTGTTCCGGAACCGTTCCGGCTCGGGGGTGCCGCTGTACCAGGTGCAGTCATTGATCTGTTTGGTTCCGTGCCAGTCACCCAGCGCGAGGTAATCAAGCCGGCTGACTTCGGCACGGTCTGGCGCGATGGGATTGGTGGAGTCTATCTCTTCGTGCAGCAGGCCCTGGACACTGCCGTGGGCCAGGCCAATCCGAAGGAAACCTTCCGGCGACTGGTAGCCACTGAACGGCTCGGTCAGATCGCCGTAGGTATTACGCTGGGTCAGCGGCGCGCAGAGAATGCTGAGTTTCTGAGGCTCCAGATCGATGACGCCGGGCTGAAGTGCAAGGTGTACGTTCTCAGGCACAGCACCCAGGCGCTGGGCCCGGGTCCATACGCTCTCTGCCAGGGCGGCATCGTGGTTGCCGGGCAGCATGACCCAGGGGCCCGTAAAGCCCTTGGTGGCGTTGAACACCCGGCGAATGGTGCGGTCGGACACCGTTTGTGCATCAAAGACATCACCGGCCACCAATACCGCATCGCACTGGTGTTCATTGGCCAGCTGCGCCAGTTTCTCAATGGCCTCAAACCGGGCCTCGACCAGCGCGGCGCCGTCTTCGGTTTCAAAACGGGTAAACGCCCGGCCCATCTGCCAGTCTGCCGTGTGCAAAAACTTTGGCATTTTAGGGTCCTGAAAGATCTGGGAATTTTCGCGCTATTCTAGACTACACACGGATACATTACAGGCGTGATGCGACACTGGAGGTCGTTCTGTAAGAGATGGCTTGCTTCGGACGCTAAACGGAGCTCAACCTGCACGTCGCATACTTGAACTTCGGAAAACACTATCGCTTCGCATCAATGCCCAAAATGGGTGAGAGTTTCAATCCGTTCAAACAAAATTTGCTCTCGCTCTGCATTACCACCCGTCTGGCTGTTAACGGCGTACTCAAAGTTGGTGTCTTGCAATAATTGGCTGAATTCCTCTGCCAGGTAACCTCGTAATTCTTCGGGCGCAGTTTTGACCTCATCGATCAATGACTCACGGCCATCAATCAAGGTGAGCAAGTCTTCGATGTCGTGGCTCGAGAGCGGGTCGCCCTTACCTCGGCCCTTGTATGCCTCCAACTTTGTCGCCAGAAAATACGGCGGATTTACCAGTCTGACGGAGAGATCGTCAGACAATTCGTAAGGCATGGCAGTCTTCAGCGCATCGCCATACCAACGGTTGCTGAACCCCAGGACCTCTGGATCGTCCGGCATAAAATCCACTCGTAAATCGCCCAGCTTCATAGCACACACGGGGGCGATTTCTTCCGGGTCTGGCGGCATGTCTTTAAAGCCTTTTGCTCTCAATACCTGCTGCAAAGTATGAAATCCCGGATAGCCCATTACATGGACGATCAGATCCACATCCTCGGTGTGGCGAACTTTCTCAAGTACGAACTCATCGGTTAATAAGAAGCTGGTGGTGCAACCTCCTACGAAGGCCACCTGCTCTCGCAGGTCGGGGCCAAGCGCCTCGGCAACTTTGCCGACCATCCACTTTTGTAACGTCGGTATGCTCATTCACTCACTTCCATGTGTTTTTTCAACAGGTCTTTTGCCAGATTTGCCTCACGCGGGCTGCCTATGCGTATTGCGTCTACCAGAGCCAGTAATGCGTAAAGCTCCGGGTCCCGGCGAACCGCGTGGCCTAGAGTTTTAAATAAAGGGGCAATCTCCAAGCCTTTGTTTTTGCCTCGCGCATCTGGCCATACTGGTAAAAGCTCGCCTGCGCTGAACACTCGATTTTCCAGCACGGGTGCGGCGAATGCAGTACCAATACCCCGCACTAACTGACCGGGTTTGGCAGGAAACACGTACTTGGCACCGTAGACGATGAATTCAAACAGGCTTTTTGTGTTGACACGAGGCACGCCGGAATTGCGATCCTTTTTAGCAAGGCCAACCTCAAAACAGCGGCGCAGTGAGTTGCTGACCTGGGATTTCCCGATGCCTGTTTCCAACTCGAGATTTCGCACTGTGTAGGCTGATGTGTCTACAACGCCTTCTGTCGCTTCTTGCTTTCGCAGCGAAACCAACTTAAGCAACAGGCCGAGATCTTGACTCTTGATTCCATCCATAGGCTGGATGTCCCTAGTTTTTGGACACGGGACAAGCGTTGCTTAGATCCAGATTAATTGCAAGCCCTCACCAACATATTCCATTACGCCGGGCTCAGACTGCACGCCGCATACTTGAACTCCGGAATCTTCCCGTAGGGGTCCAGGGCCGGGTTGGTTAGCAGGTTGGCTGCTGCCTCGACAAAGGCAAAGGGTATGAACACCATGCCCTCGGGCATGGCCTGGTCGGCCAGTGCTGTCAGAGTGATACTGCCACGCCGGGTAACGACCTGGATGGCCTCACCCGGCGCAACGCCCAGACGAGCCAGCTCCGCGGGTGCCAGATAGGCAGCCGCTTCGGGCTCCCGCTCATCCAATACCCGGCTGCGACGGGTCATGGCGCCGGTGTGCCAGTGTTCCAGCAATCGCCCTGTGGTTAATACGATGGGATAGGCCTCGTCCACCGGCTCGTCTGGCGGCAGCGGCCGGGTGGGCGATAACCTGGCCCGGCCTCCGGCGCGGGGGAAGGCATCGGAGAAGACAACATCCTGCCCCGGCTCGTCGTCGGCCAGGCATGGGTAGGTCACGGAATCTTCGCGCTCGAGACGCGACCAGGAGATATGATCGAGCGAATGCATGCCTCGCTTCATTTCGGCGAACACCTGCTCGGGGCCGGCGTAGTCCCAACCCAGCCCGAAACGCCGGGCCACTTCCTGGATTATCCACCAGTCGGGCTTGGCCTGCCCCGGCGTCGCCAACGCGGCGCGGCCCATCTGCACCTGCCGGTTGGTGTTGGTGACAGTGCCGGACTTTTCCGACCAGGCGGCGGCAGGCAGGATGACGTCGGCAAACTGGGCAGTCTCCGTGACGAACAGGTCTTGCACCACCAGATGTTCCAGCGCGCCAAGTGCGGCGCGGGCGTGGGTCAGATCCGGGTCGGACATCGCGGGGTTTTCGCCGAGGATGTACATGCCCTTGATGGTGCCCGCCGTGATGGCGTCCATAATCTCCACAACCGTCAGCCCAGGCTCAGGATCCAGTTCGGTGTTCCAGAGTTCTTCGAAGGCGGCGCGCAGCTGGGTGTCTCCCACCGATTGATAGTCGGGCAGTACCATGGGGATCAGGCCGGCGTCGGAGGCGCCCTGAACGTTATTTTGCCCTCGCAATGGATGCAGACCGGTGCCGGGCCGGCCCGTTTGGCCGCAGGTCAGGGCCATCGAAATCAGGCAGCGGGCGTTGTCGGTGCCGTGCACGTGCTGGGATATGCCCATGCCCCAGAAGATCATCGCGCTTTCGGCGCCTGCGTAGGCTCTGGCTACTTCACGAATGGTCTCGGGATCAACGCCGCAGAGCGGGCTCATGACCTCCGGGGTCATGTCCACGACACTGGCTACCAGTGCTTCGAAGCCCTCGGTGTGGGCATCAATGTAGGCCTTGTCGAAGAGCCCTTCGTCGATGACCACGTGGAGCATGGCATTGAACAGTGCCACATCGCCGCCCGGCGAAAAACGAAGGCTGCGCCAGGCATAGGCATCCAGGGCCTGGCCCCGGGGATCGATGATGATCAGTTTGGTGCCGTTTCGGGCCGCCTGTTTGAAGTAGGTGGCGGCCACCGGGTGGTTCACGGCCGGGTTGCAGCCGGTGAGGATGACCACATCGGCCTGAAGCGCCTGCATGAAGGAGGCGGTCACCGCGCCGGAGCCGAGGCATTCCATCAGCGCCGCCACAGAACTGGCGTGGCAGAGCCGTGTGCAGTGATCAACGTGATTGGAGCCGAAACCGGTGCGCACCAGCTTCTGGACCAGCCAGGCTTCTTCGTTGGAGCACTTGGCGCTGCCAAAGCCGGCGAGTGCGCTCGGGCCATGTTGGCCTTTGAGTTCCGTCAGCCCGGTTGCGGCAAATTCCAGTGCCTCTTCCCAACTCGCCTCGCGAAAATGCGTTAAGGGATTGGCCGGATCAAAGTCGGGGTCGACGCCCTTGGGCGCGCCCTCCCTGCGGATCAGTGGCCGGGTGAGCCTTGCCGGGTGCGATGGATAATCGAAGCCAAAGCGGCCTTTGACACAAAGCCGGCCCTGGTTGGAGGGGCCGTCCCTGCCTTCAACATAGAGGATACGCCCTCGTAGCTCGCTCTCCCCTTCCTCGGTGTTAGAAGGCTCGTCTTTGACGTGATAGGTGAGCTGGCAGCCGACACCGCAGTAGGGGCAGACGGAGTCCACGGTGCGATCGGCGACGGCAGAGTCTCCACGGCCTTCGGCATCGATCAGGGTGGCGGGCATCAGCGCTCCTGTCGGGCAGGCCTGTACGCATTCGCCACAGGCAACGCAGGTGCTGTCGCCCATAGGGTCGTCGAAGTCGAAGATGACTTTGGACGCGGCGCCCCGGTACGCCAGGCCGATCACGTCATTGCCCTGAACTTCCCGGCAGGCACGCTCGCACAAGCCGCAGGTGATGCAGGCGTCCAGGTTGACGTTCATGGCCGAATGGGTAGCGTCCTGGCCCCTGGCGTGGGGCAACGTATTGGACCTGGGTTCGACATGATGAACCGTGGGCGCGTTCTGATCTGAACGGGCCGGGATTCGCTGGCGCACAGAACCGGCATCGATGGCCAGTTGATCCGCCGTATCCCACAGGTGGCTGGAGCGATCCGGACTGTCTGGGCGTGCGGGCTGATCCGCCATCAACAATTCCAGCCCCGCTTTGCGGGCCGCCTGAACCCGACCTGAGCCGGCACTGCGCACTACCATGCCGGGGGCCGCCTCGCGGATGCAGCTGGCGGCGAGTACCCGCTCGCCCTCCACTTCCACCATGCAGGCGCGGCAATTGCCATCAGCGCGGTAACCGGGAGCGTCTTTGAAGCACAGATGCGGGATGGTCTCGCCGGCACGCTTGGCCACCTGCCAGAGGGTTTCGCCGGGGTAGGCCTGAACGTCAACGTCGTCCAGTGTCAGGGTGAAGCTTGTGTTCGCATCGCTCATGGCTGCATCCCCTACCCTTTAGCGATCAGATTCTGGCTGGCGAGTTCGCTGCGAAAATCCCGAAGCAGGCTCAACACCGGATTGGGCGCGGCCTGGCCCAGGCCGCAGATGGAAGCATCTGCCATCACCCCGGCCAGTTGCTGAAGGGTTTCCTCATCCCAGGTTTCGCGTTCCAGCAAGGTGAGCATTTTCTCGGTGCCTACACGGCAGGGAGTGCACTGCCCGCAGGATTCATCGGCGAAAAAGCCCAAAAGGTTGGAAGCTGCGGCTTGCAAATCGTCCTGATCAGACAAAACGATCACCGCGGCGGAGCCGATAAAACAGCCATGCTCCTGCAGGGTGTCGAAGTCCAGAGGAATGTCTGCTTTGCTGGCGGGCAATATCCCGCCGGAGGCCCCGCCGGGCAGATAGGCCAGCAGGCGGTGCCCTTCCGCCATGCCACCGCAATATTCGTCGATCAACTCATTGAGAGTGATCCCCGCCGGAGCAAGGTGAACGCCGGGCGTTGCCACTCGCCCGGAGACCGAAAAGCTGCGTAACCCTTTGCGGCCATGCCGCCCCTGACTGGCGAACCATTCGGCGCCCTGGGCGTGAATGCGCGGGATCCAATAGACCGTCTCGACGTTGTTAACGAGGGTGGGCTGACCAAACAGTCCTTTCTGGGCGACGAACGGCGGTCGATGGCGTGGCTTGCCGGGTTTGCCCTCCAGGGACTCGATGAGGGCGGATTCCTCACCGCAGATGTAGGCGCCCGCGCCACGACGCAGGATAACAAAGCCCGGCTCGACGATTCCGGCCGCCTCGAGCTCGGCAACGGCATCTTTCAGAACACCGTGCAGACCGGGGTATTCGTCCCGTAAATAGATGTAGAGTGCCTGCGCCTCGACGGCCCAGGCACTGACCAGAGCCCCCTCGAGGAAAACGTGGGGTTCGCGTTCCAGGAAATAACGGTCCTTGAAGGTACCCGGCTCGCCTTCGTCGGCGTTGATCACCGCATACCTGGGCCCAGGCTCGGCCCGCACCGCCTGCCATTTACGGAAGGTGGGGAATCCTGCACCTCCCAGGCCGCGCAATCCGGCGAGTTCGAGTTCCTTTGCCAGTGAATCAACGCTCTCCCGGCCTTCATGACAATCCATCAACAGTCCATAACCGCCGGTGGAACGGTAATCCGCCAGACGTTGCCACTGGATGTCTTCCGGGTGAATCTGGCCCTGTTCTACCGCCGCACCCACATTCTGGGCATTGGCATGGCAAACGTGATGATGGCCAACCTCCACCACTGGCGCCGTGTCACAGCGCCCCATGCAGGGTGCTCGCCGCACTCGCACCGTCGCGGGATCAGCGCCGTCAGAGAGCGCCTGATGCAGCGCCTCTGCTCCGGCCAGTTGGCACGAAAGCGAATCACATACCCGTAGAGTTATTGCCGGTGGCGGCGCTTGTTCATCGTGAATCACGTCGAAATGGGCGTAGAAGGTGGCCGTTTCGTAAATGGCGGCCATGGGCAGATTCATGAACGAGGCCAGGGCCCGGAGGTGGGGCATGGAGAGATAACCGCAGGCATCCTGAACAACATGCAGATGTTCGATCAGACGATCGCGGTGGCGCAATGACGAATCAACGCGTTCGTCACCGATAAGGTCCCGCAGCTCCGACAATAAAGTCGGTTCCAGTTGACGGCCTCGAAGAGCGGAGCGCCGGCGTTTGACCATCTTTTCGTCTGTGCTCATTGTTGTTGACCAGGCGCCGAGGAGCAGAAGACAGCCTTGTTGGCTGGCCTGACTATGTAACAGTCATTGAAGCATACCCGGCAGGATTGCCGCCAGCAGCCTGTCGGACTTGCACCGAACAACGTCGTTTTTAGTTGGCCTGTTTATTTGGCTCGCGGCTCTCGATATGACCACCCCGCACAGCCGCAGACCACTGAGACGCGTTCTTCTCTCAAGAGGGAACGTATTAATTGACTGGCTATGAGGCTATGACGCTGAACACAGCGCTGGCCCTGGCAATGCGCTTTGACCCAACGTGGAAATAGCAGTTGGCAAATGCTGTAGTGCGCCCCACCTTCTGCACGTCTGTGTGAACTTCGATCCAATCTCCTTTTTCTGCCTTGCCTACGTAATCTATCGTCTGGCTCGTTGTTACGATTGGAGTCGGCGGTTCTGTGGAGAATGCAGAACTATAGCCCATTGCAATATCAGCGAGTGTGCCCAAAACACCGCCGTGGACAATGCCCCGAGCGTTGCAATGCTTCTCTTCTGCAAAAAGCCCAATGACTAAACCGGAGCCTACTTTCTGGTAAATAGGGCCGAGCAATTCAGTGAACGGGCTAGTGCGCGATAAAGGTCCAAATCCTTCAGGTATAGCACTCATACTCAATTCCTTTGTACGCATAACAGTCCCTCGTCGCGGCGGAAGCCGACAACGAATTTAATTGATTGGTCAGCATTCAGGTTTGTAGTTGGCTTCCGGCCATATCTCATTAATTTCATCGGCCTGGTGTTGAGCAGTAAAGCGCTCCCAGATAATGCCATTCACGTCAGTATTCTGTGAAAACTCAAAAGCCGCGGGGTCTTCCCATCCCAAATGTCTCAGAGAACCAGGCTTACAATCAGGATCTTGGCGTACTGAAACGTTCAATGACTCCGTTCGCCACAATGCATATTCGCCCCGAATAAACGAGCATGGCTGCACTCCCAAACGACCAGAGTAGTCAGCAACTGTTTCTTCAACGTTGTCAGTGGAGATTGCTATGTGAAGTTTCTTCATAATTTGGTGTGTGCCCTTGCGCACGAATTGATGTATGGGTAGATCGACCATGGGGTTTCGGATATGGATTCTCTAGGTACCGGGCAGGCCCGGCGTCAGTGCGGAGGCGAATGCTAGATAAGATACCGATTTCAGTTTCATGTTTGTCCCACCGTTGATTCGCGTCTGCTCATAGCCATCGAAAACAAGATGCCAAATAACAACCCCCACAGCGCGGACCCGAGATTGAAAAACGACATGCCGGAGGCTGTTACCACAAATGTGATCATTGCGGCTTCACGCGTGTTTTGTTCCTCCAGCGACGACGTAAGGCTGGAGATAAGTGTTCCGAACAATGCGAGACCGGCGAGTGACGTTATGAGCTGCCCTGGCAGTTGCGCGAACAAGGTAATAATCGATGCTCCGAAAAGCCCAATGAAGATATATCCGATGCCGCAAACGACCCCGGAGATATACCGTTTTGATGGATCTTCATGGCATTCAGAACCTGCGCAAATCGCGCCGATAATGGCTGCCGGGTTTACGCCCGACGAGCCAAACAGCGAGAGCGGAACAGAGACCAGTCCGCAAACGCCAACAACCTGTTTCGCTGAGACATCAAAACCTTCATTCCGCAGAATATGGAGCCCTGTCGCGTGCTGCGTTAGTGCGAGCAAAAAGAGAGGCACTCCCAGACCGACAAGAGCCTCACCTGAAAATATGGGAGTTGTCATTACAGGGGATACAAGATTGAAACCCGCATAGGTTCCATTGAAGCTAAATTCTGGAAACGCGAATGCCAGACCAGTCAACAGTGCAAGGGCGACTGCGTATCGGGGTACGAACCTACGAAAAATGACGTAGCCAATGACAACCGGCAGAATGATATTCGGGACGCTTTGCAACGATTGGAAAATTTGCGTGCAGAAGCTCAGCAGCACGCCCGCGATCATCGCTGAAAGAAGGCTTTGGGGTAGAATCGATATCAGTTTTGCAAGCCATCCAGTATAAGCCAACAGTGTCACCAGGATTGAAAGCAGCAAGTAGCATGCAACCGCTTCACTGAAGGAATACTGGGTGAGCGCGAAGATCAGAAGCACAACGCTGGGGGTAGACCAAGCGCCTATTACAGGCACTTTGTACCGGAGGCTAAGCCACAGACCGGAAACGCCCCCTCCAAAAGAAACCGCAAAAATCCAGGTCGATAGAAGACCCTGGGACAACTGCCCAGCATTGGCGGCTTCAACGACCACCAACACAGAACCTGTGTACGTCGCTAAAAGAGCGATCACTCCTGCAGTCGCAGCGGATAAAGAAAAGTCACGCCTTAAATCTTGAATCACACTGGTCTCCATCCTGCTGAACTTGGGTGTAGAAGTGGCTAGAGGATTAGCTTTTCAGGTATCTTCCTCCTTCCTATTGGTGAGAAATCCAAAATGAAGAAACTGGAAAGCTGGTGAAGAAAGTTGCAAAAGCGACCAATCTTCACTACTAAATACGTAGTACTTTATAGCAGGCGCAACGAAGGATTACTACTTTTTTAGTAGTACAATTATTATGTCCAAATTCCCTATGCCCGGAACACCAGTGCGTGGCTCGAAATCCGGTAAGCCGCTGATGGCGATTTTTGACCTACTGGGTCGCAGCTGGACCATCGGAATCCTGTGGCATCTCAGCGATGGTGGTGATGCAACCTTCGGGGAATTGCAACAGCGCTGTGAGGCAATATCTCCAACGGTCCTGACCAAACGGCTGAGTGAACTGCAACAGGGCGGTCTGGTTGAGCGCACGGATCACGGATACACAGCCACACGGCTTGGACGAGAGTTATTTGACATGCTTGCGCCCATTGGAGAATGGTCACGCGAATGGGCTGCGAAAATTAACCCTGATTTGTGATGCCGTCCGTCGAGATAGAATATTGATTTAAAGGATAAAAATGGAGGCGCGGGTCGGAATCGAACCGGCGTACACGGAGTTGCAGGACTCACCTCCTGAAGATGGTTTATTCTTTAAATACAGTAGCTTGCTTGAGACTCTTTCAGTTAAAACTATGCTTATTAGATTTGCGTAAAACCGCTTCCGCTCAATAAATTACGCTTTTATTTTTTGGTAATGATTTGAGCTTCCATTGCTGCAATTTACGATTTTCTAGGGCTTGAACGTCAAAACCTGCGGAACAATGTTCGCCCTTCCCCCACCTCCCTGAAGTGTAAAGGCAGACGCCATCCAATAAGTTTTGCGGCGCGGGTCTGATTGGATATCGAGGTAGTCTCCCCATGCCCGAGCGTCGGGCTGGTGGGATGAGGCAGCGCCCAGAGCCATCTGCCAGTTTGGCAGAGCACTTGAATCGGTCTCATCCAACCATCCGACCCCCACCGTCGGATGGCGGCCACCGCCACCACACACCGCGACTATGCCCACATCGCCCCGTTGGTTCGGGCAAACTGACGGATAGGCCCAGGCCCGGTCCGAATTCCATAAATCCGGCTCATCAATCAGTTCGTTCGTGCTCTTCTGAATTCTCACCACGCGCACGAAGGGAAACGGATGCTGACTGTCCGCCGAAGCTGCCCAGACGAAACCCAGAATACCGCCTGCCTCCCATGCGCCAAGAACGCGATCATCCATTCGGTTCATCCATTGGCTCGTCGCATCGTCGGATTTTGCGTACGGGCCGTCGCCCCACTGTCTGACCGTAACGGAAACTCGCGAAACATCGTCCTCACCGTCTGGCCAGCGAAACACCTCAAGAGATGGCTGAAGGTAGCTCAGGCTGGCGAAGATCGCCGTGCTTCCCATGCCGCGACAAAAACGGAGTGACCCGAATTCATCCGTCGACCAAGCTTCCCGAGACAGCTCTTTGCACGCTTTCAACTGATCCAATGACAGACGCAGCACCACCGCTCTCTGCCATCGGTCGGTGGTTGTGCTGAACACGTTGAATGACAGCAAGAGGTGGTGTTCTGATTCGGCCAAGTCTGGGTAGTCTAGCCAGGTTCCCGCCCACTGGTCGTCGATGTCAGTCGGAGTCGTGTCCCACCAGGTCCATGTGCCTGGCTTGCCGGATGAACTGACTGCGACGCGAATCAGATTGCCGCTGGTGGTCTTGGAAAACTGCAGCAGCCAGATCCACAGCCGTCTTGAAGAGCAGTAGTGAATGAGTTGGTCACAGCAAAATCCAGCACCCGCAGGAGGCAATTCGGTATAGGGGTCAACAAACGCCCAGTTGTCGCCGCCATCGGTAGACCGGGAACAAAACCAGTTGCCTGTCACAATAATGCGTTTGCCGGAGCACGCTAAAGCCGGTTCCAGAATGGTACCTGCCTGCCCTCCGATGTCCGTCTGGCTCAACCGCTTCGTGTCGACGATGGTCGTCATCGTTTTTTGCCTTTTCGGCCTTTTGTTCCCTCGTCGATGATCGCCTCGGGCGGTGCAGATGTTTCCTCTTCCGATTCGCCCCCGGTTTCCGGCTCTGTAAGGCTTTCCGATGCCGGACGAGAGGTTCTGCCGGGCCCCGGCGCCTTACGGTACGGAGAAATGTTTTGATCTTTCTGATCGAAATCTGGTTTCCCGGGCGGTTGTTCCGGGGCCTCCTGTTCGGCTGTTTCCTTCGCTGGTCGTTTTTCAGGTGCCTGGTCAGTCAAAGAATGACGTTTTCCCACACCTTTCTTTTCTTTGGGCTCTGTCATTCACGCCACCAGTCGCACAATATATCCACCCATTACGGACCAGAACAGGACGCTATACCAGCGCTCTCCCAGCTCTCTGTTTATGGTCCTGCCCAGAAAAGTACAACCCGCCATCACCGGGATCAGAATACCTGCCAGCATCAGATGCTCGGTTTGAAGCAAACCGGCCTGACTGAAAACGAAGGCTTTGGTCATATCGCCGACCAGGGACACCAGCGAGGCGGCACCTACAAGGTAGAAGCGTTCGAGCTGAAGGCTGCGCAGGGCGACACCTTTCAGGGGCCCCGACGTGCCCGAAATACCCGAGGTGCCGCCAGAGAAAAACGCAAGGCCAACGCCCCAGGCTTTTTTCGCCCGGTGATGTGATGAGAATTCCCACAACAGGGTCGCAAGAATCATCAGCGCAACGGCATATCGAACCCACAGTTCAGGCAGTTGGAGCATTAAGGTCGCTCCCAGTGCACTGCCCAGAAAAACGGCGACAATGACAGAGCCCGAGGCTCGCCATGGCAGGTTTTTTCGATACACCGCCACCTTCGCAACGTTGTTGCAGGCTAACAGCAAAGCGGCCACGGCAATTCCCTCTTTGGTGCCGATCGCCATCATCATGGCGGGTACCAGAATGAGAGAACCGCCAAGACCAGCCGAAGCGGAAAGAACAAACGAGGCCGGGATCGCCAGCGTCAGAATGATGATCGAGATCGTGTCGATTTCCATAAGGGCACCCTTGCTTAGGGGAAAAGTTGATTGCCAGGCCGCGGCCAGACACTAACGACCCGTGCTGCAGCGTGAGGCCAGTTGCGCACCAGATTCTCGACCGAGGTGACTGGACCCGTCGGCACCGCCGAAAACACGTCATTGGTTGAACCGACAATGGCCAGCAGCAGTACCCGATGCCCCGTCGACACAGCAGAGAAATCCACATTGATGGAAACAGCTCTGGGCATACGCGCGGCCAGGTCGACCGACAACCGGTTCAAGGGTGTACCGTCAGCCGCCAGAGATACGTTCCACCCTGCTGGTGTGGGCTGCGGTGCTCCGCCGGTCAGGCTCCGGACATAGGGCAAAAGGTTTGTGCAGTCTGTTCCCAACAGAGTGTTCTGTGACGCTCCTGATCGCCATAACAGCACAGAAAAAGCGCCATTGGCGGCAACCGGGCGGGTGTCCCGATGATGCAACAGTACATCCACCGTGCTGCGCTCTCGATACACCTGCCAGACCGAGTTCCTGTCACGCCGAGGCACCACCGTTTCCATCAGATCAATCTCCGAACCGGGTAGCGCCGGTACGGCCGCGTTTTGCCACGGTGCCCTGTAAACACCGGGCGAGCCGTTCTCGTCCAGGGCGTTGGCCATCACATCCGTCCACAGGGCGGCATCTATTCGTCTTGCGCCGGGGTTTGCAATGCCTCTCAGGCGGCGGTGGCGTTCAACAAGATCACCCATTTGATCGCTCCACTCACCGTTTGGAATCACGCTGGGGTAAATCCACCGAAAGGCGGTTTGAAACGTCCAAAGTTGATAGCGTAAGTTGCCGTTCCAGATGTTGGTTCCTCGAAACGATGGCGTGGTGCCTACCGGGGCCTCTGGCCGCACAACGATATCCGGACTTGCAAAGAAAGGCTCTGCGGTGGCCCCCGGACGACGACGGGGATTTTGCATGGGCGTCGGAAACATTCGGCGGTCGTCCCGAAGATGAACGCGCACATAGGTTCGGGCAGGCTCAGGCGCAGCAAGATTGACCTCCCACACGCCTCGGGACTGCAACGTGGCTCTCATCAAACGGGGTGACGTGGCCGCGCCTGCGGGGTCCTGCCAGATGTGAAGATCCTGCACGACCGCTTCCGGTAACCCGTTCACGAATAGCTGCCAGGGGCCGTGGGCGTTACCCGCGATTTTGGTTGAGGTCCATACGGCAGTAGACGTGCCGACATAAACGGTATTGGGGTTGGCCGGGTCAACCGTTACGGAGTACGCCGGATCGATCGGGCTGGCCGCAATCGGTGGCATCGGCGGCAAGGCCTGACCAAGACCGGTCAGGCGACAACCGCCGGCTGCATCATCGTAGTAAAAACAGGAATCTGCAGCTGCGGTTGGCGAAGTGGCCACCACTGCTGCGGACGTTGGCGTTGCAGGAATCGCCGGTGTCCAGGTAGTGGTTTGGCCGGTTGTCACCAGATAGAAGTCATTGGTTCCCGGCACCGGGGCAATATCCGTGAAAAACGTCGCCTGCGGTGCGACCAGTGGCGCAGCCGGCGCCGCAACCCCCGGCCCAATCAGCGCCGTTGATGTCCAGCGACCCGGATTCCCCGGATCCTCGCTGTAACGGATAACCCCCTGGTTGAATAAAGCCAACAGATTGCGTTCATCAACCCATTTCACCGTGACCACCGGCCCAAAACCTGCTGGCGGCACCCCAAAGGCCATATTGGCCGCTGTACTCGGTGTTCGATTGCCCGGACGGCCATCCCGCCACTGCACGAAGGTTCCGACGGCGGTAATGGGCAACACTCGCCAGGTGTTCGGATTGCTGGTACCCAGATTGTCGGTCACCCAAACCCGATTGGTTCCCAATGCAATTCTCGCCAGGTTGCCGGCGGCTCGTCGCACAGTGTCGATGCCTGAGTAAAAATTACTCGCCCCGTTTGCTTGCTCCGGGTCATTGTTGACCAGATTACACGGCGCTCGATATCGGCCCGCCGGGTCACAGGCCCAGTCTGCGTTAGCGAATTGCCCCATCACGTAATGGGACTGAACGGGATGAAAAGTCACACCACCGCCGTCGCCCTGCATGGACGTTTTCATCTCCCAAACGGTGCTCCCCACCCTGACCTGCCGGCCATTGTCCTGACACCCGAGCATCGAAAAATGACTGGATGTGGGGTGACTTGCGCTGAAGATGGATTCGATGGAGGCAAGACCCACGTTTCGGCTGCTGAACGTGTTGGTTTGCCCGTCACGGAGGGAAACGAATACCCCGCCATCGCAACCCACCCAGATTTGTCGGGATCCGTCCGCATTGGTGGCTTTCTTAAGAGCATGCACGTCCGGGTGGACCGCATCACCGATCAGTCCTGGCTGAGTGGCTCCCGCGTTCGTACCGACGGGCTGATCCGATACGGCCGGCGATGGCACGAGGTTATTGCCGTTCACATCGAAGGCCCAAATCGACGCGTTCCAATTATTGACCTGAATCAGCGACCCGCCGATATAGACCCGGTCTGTCCGAACCGGCGGAGGGGCCAAAGCGGTATTACGGGTCGTGACGACGATGGCCTGATCATAATCACGCTGGCCTGGCCAAAGATTGGCAGCAGATGGAACGTTATTCAGTGGGTTAGCAACCGGCGCAGGATCGCCGGGGTTGGCGATCTGCCAGACATGGGGTACGGGATTACCGCCGGGGGGATTGGTGTTGACTTCACCCAGCACATAGAGGGTGTTGTTGTCGTCGTTCACCGCCATGCTCATTCTTCCATCCAACCGTCCCGTGGCCGGAACCGTCGGCGCTGGGAGAAAGTTCTGCGTAATCCAGTTGAAGGTGTTGCCGTGATCGTCCGAGAACGCGATACCTGAACTGCGGAAACACACGAACAGTCGATTGCCGACATAACACAGGTCTGTGGGGGCCCGGTTAACCTGGGCCATGGTTGCGGCGTTTGCAGGCGGCGACGGCGCTGGTACAGGCAACGGCAAAGCCGCCCAGGTAAACGCCAGGTCACCACCCACCATGGATCGCGTGCCCAGATAAAGACCCCCGCCCTGGGTATTCCAGTTAAGATCCAGGCCACCCGAGGTTGCGGCAATCACCCGGTCACCGGCAGCACCGGCTGCAGAGCCCGGAACCCGAACCATCCGTGAAATAGAGACTCCCTCCAAAGCGGCAATGCCCGCTGAGGTTTCCCACGGGTCCGAACTGACCGTGCCGGCTGCGGGTCCTGTGGCGGCAAGAATGCCAACGCCGCGAATAGGGTTCGCACCATCAACGCCCTGCATGGCGTCAAATTCACCGGTACCCACCATCACAAAATCAGCAGCGGCGCTAGCACCGAAGTTCACCAGCAAACACCCACAAGCGAGGGCGCTGGTGTTCCCGCCAAACCGGCGGGGCTCGTTGGCCCAGCCGCCCACGGGTTCCCAGGTAGCACCGCCGTCGTCGGTATACCAGACGCCGCCTTTGGCGGTACCTGCGTAGGCCCGTTGGCCATCGGGGCTGATGGCCAAATCACGAATTCGCCCGGAAACTCTCGGCCTTCCCTCAGCCTGCCCTTGGCGAACAACCGAGGGCCCGATGGGTATCCAGCGATTGGCATTGTTCGCAGGAAACGCCATGGGGGCTGGACCGGGGCCCGCGGCAGCACGTGCAGAAGGGCTGGCCGGTGGTTCACCGAATGGACCAACACCCTCACGCTCCATGAACGCTCTCATTGAGTCGGCCAGCGCCTGTTTGTCCGGTGAACCTAATATTGAATTCAAAAAACTGTCTCTCGCGACCGCATTTTTTCGTTTCTCGGCCTTCCGTTTGCGGCGCCTTTCCAGCGCCTGCTCCTGAGCGAGAGTCGGATCTGCAGGCACATCACTCATGACTGATCCTCCTCAATGATCCGAATCCAACCCTCCTGGAACTCGTGGGGCGTTCGCGGCAGCAATGCTGACTGTGTAGCGGAAACGATGGGGTCGTCTCGCCAGGTTAACGGGCCGGTGCGGCGTGTGAATTGTTGTTTCTCGCCCAGAAGATTGACCTTGGGTAGCCTTATCTCTTCCGGATCAACGAGCACCGGACCTACACGGATGGAAGGAATCACTCGTTTTAGACCCTGATTGATCCAGGCGTCATTGAGAGCCAGGGACTTCCTTGGCAGAACTCCGGAGGTTAGATGTACCTTGCCGGCAGGCAACATCAGTAGCGTCAGGGTATGGCAGGTGCCGGGCCGAATGTAGAAAAGATCTTCTTCGATCAGATAAGGATGGCTGAGCGGCTGGACATCGGGCACGCGAACCTTGCCCAGTAAACCCAACTGCCCACGCCGACGGCCGCTCTCCCGGGCTAACGCACCGACGGCTTTGTCGACGAGATGGAACTGGTCATAGTTGTCATCCACGAAATAACCGAGCAAACAATCGTCACTGCGCTGGAGATCCCCCAACCGTACTGGAAATGCCTGATCCCGAAGCGCCTCGAATGCGGCCTTCCGCGTATTCGCCGTGTCGACTGAATTCACCCGCACATCCTCGAGATCGTCAGGCACATCCAATCTCAGCGTCGCTTTAACCACAGCGATGGGACGACCTACCAGGCCGGCAATCGACGACGACCCCAAAGTGCTGTAGGTATCCACTGTCCACAATGTGGTGTCGATTGCCCTCAGCAAACCGGTCAGAGAGCTTTCGGTGGTTGGCAGCTCTCCCTTCCGATGCTGCACGTCCGTTCTAATAACACCAACAACAAGATTGCCGACGGGCGCTGCATCGGGCGGGAGATCCGCCATAGGCCCAGCGCCCGGGGGCAAGGGCCGCCCCGGAGCGGGCTCCCAGCGAACCGCGCCGGTCAGCTCATGATGACTGATCTGGCCCAATGGATTGCCCCGAGTATCGAAAGCTTCGAGAGATTCATCAATATGGTCTGGCAAAAGGAAGCCAGCGACAGGGTTAACCGCCAGTGTTGGCTCCAGCTGATTCACAAAAGCTTCTGGAGCCAGGGCCGGGGCGCCCTGATACGCAGGGTCAACCAACCGGAAAAGCCAGCGTCCGCCGCCTTGTATGCGTAGTGGCATCTTCATGGCAGACGTGTCATCTGGAATTTCCAGTGGTGTGGTGGTTTGAATGTCCGTGGTGGGCACATCGAGGACACGTCCAAACGCATCCACCAAACGCAGTGCCTTGAAGGAAATGGTTCCCCCAAACAGGGTCAAGGGATCGGCAATGACCTCCGGTCGGTCATCGGCACCAGGCTCGGAGAAAAAACCGCCCAGATAGTCCAGACCCAGGAGTTGTTCCCTGACGCCGTCCAAAGAGGCTGACGCCAGATCCTGTGGTTTGATGAAATCCGCCAGGGTATTCAGCGTGTTTTCCTGTGAGTCCGTCAGAGTATCGCCTGTGGCTTCCCGTTCCTGCTCAGCCGCAACCCAACGGCTGATACCTGCCTGAAGAGCCGTCCCTAACCCCCGGTGGAGAGGGCTACGTCCTATTATCTCAATCATCTGGACATCATTGGCGTCGGTTTTTCGAACCATTTCCAATTCATCGAGCTGCCAATCGCTCAGGCGAGTCGAGCCTTCCAATTCGATCCGCCATTCCAGCCAAAGCGGCACCCATGGCTGACGCCAGGCAGTAACGCCCAGTGGGCTCGGGCTCAGACCATCAAGGTAAGAAGCAACCGCCAGCTGAGCCGCGACCTGCCTTTTCAATGACGTATTGCGGAAGGAGAATTGCTGCCAGGTTTCTTGTCCTGGCGCTTGCGGATTCGACAGACTGCCGGACAGTGTGTATTCCCCACTGCCGTCATAGCGGCCATCTGCAGAGTAAAGCCGGAGCATTTCTCCTTCGATGCGGCTCTGATACTGGGGACGAGCGTCTTCTTTGTCGGTGGCGGCATTGGCCAGCCAGCGGCTGCAGTATGGGTTCAAAACCAAAGCTTCACGAACAATGGTCAACACTTCCGGAGGGATTGCACCAGATCCCAGCGTGGGCACCAGGTCCTTCGCCTTGACCACACCCTTGATGCCTTTCACTGCCTCATTGGGATAACGGCAGCGCAAACGGCCGTTATCGTCGTGCAGTCCGTCATAATGATGGCGAAGGCTCGGCTTCGCGCCTTTTATGGCGAGCGACGGCGGCTGGGGAATGAAAAGACGCGGGGCGGGTCGTTCAACGGTGCGCCGGTCTTTGAGAGCGTTCTGAACCGCCTCGGATTTAAGCTCGAACGGGGGGGCTTTCGGCGCTTTCATCTCCTCACTGAACACCACTTTGTCGCGCCAGCGAGGCAGCGGCGACACCAGCTCCGCGGTGCTCTGCTTGCTCATCCGCGCCCGACCTTTTCGCCCGACCGACGTGGCGTTAACCGAGGCAGAGTCCTCGACGCGCAAATGATCGAGCTTGGCAGCAGGCAAGGGTTGGCCAGGACGAGAGCTGAACATGTCATCGTGCTCTCTTTCGGCAATATCCCGAAGCCCATCTTGAGTGCCCATTCGGTCCATCAAATCGCTGGTGAATGCCGCGGCCAGCATTTCAGCGGCGCGTCTCTGGGAAACGCTGTCACCGATGACATCCGCACCCAGGGCGGTAACAAGATCGTCGGTATCAAACCCGGCCGCCACCGACAGGGCATCTGAAGAGGGGCGCTCGTCAATGGCGGGCAGGCTTTCCCCGATGGGCACGCCAGAAATCATGCCGTGGAAGAGTGACATGAAGGTGGGAGATTTCTGGGCAATATACAACTTGGACGCTTTATCCACCGGCAGGCCCATTTCCGGCGTCATGTCGGCATAGGTGAAAGATTCGACCCGCCCTTTTGCCACAAACTTGGTTGGCGTTGCCTCAGCTGGTTGCTTCATTTCCCCTTTTGATAACAAGCGTTCCAATACCGCCAGATCCGGTTCATTGCTGGGCGGCTCGGCTTCCGGGTCCAGATACCAGCCAAGATCGGCCATAACATCCAGCAAATCTTTTTTGCTGACCACGGCCAGAGGGTCTTTGTCCATGTCCGTATACCAGCCCGCCACGGTGTAGGTGGCGGCGTCTTTCTCAAAGCCGTCTTTGGCCGTTTCTCGAAGATCTGGCAGGTCTTCCAGGGCGTCATGAAACGCGAAACGCGAAGCGCTGGCGTGGTAGGACGCGGTCCAGAGCGGTGATCCGCCGACAGTCCCATCCAACGGGTCATAGGTGGGTTGTTCTGAGGTGCCGAAATTCGATCCATTAAAGGAACCCAATGGACGAATGCTCGTGGTTTTCGCATCGATCACCCAGCCTCTGATCATCGGCCGTTTAATCCCGACGGGGAAAAGCGCGCGCACCACGACCCAGTGATTGGGCAGCTCTGTCATTTCCAGCTCGCCGCCTGCTTCTGATTCTCCACCCCGGAGAAGGGCATCGGGAAGCGCCCAGTGCAGGTGAACACCGTTTGCCGGAACCTGCCCCTCGGCAAAAGGCACCGGATCGCCTGGTCCGCCGGTTACGGGCACCAACGGTTCCGGATTGGATTCGCTTGCCACATAAGCCTGAACGTCAATAGGAACGAATATGCGTTTGTTCCGCCGCAGGTCCGGGTCCCAGGTGTTGACGGCGGCCAGATCGGTATCAGCGCGAACCAGCCAGGCCCAGCGCTCGTCATACACCGCTTTGGTGAGGGTCTTGTTCTTCAGTAGATGTTTGAACATAGTCCGCCCTCTCAAAGCTTGAATGTGGCGTTAACCATGGGCTCATAAGCCACGGTTGCGCGGAACATAGCGGATATCGGAGGCACCTGGACCTCACCAAACACCTGCCGCCAGGGGAATCGAATCAGCTGCAGAGCGTACTCCGCGCTATCGAGGCCATCTCCCGCGCCGGTTTCCTCATGCTCTGCCAACGCAGCGGATAGCCGGCGAATATCCACAACACCGGATGACCCCACGCGGAACGGCACGTTTATGTCATCCACGTCGAGGTAGCTAAAGTCCTCTTTGTCGCGAGGGGTCAGCGTGGCCGAACGTTGGTTGCCGTTATCCTCGTGTTTGAAGCCGAACTGGATGCCCTGGCGCGGCTCTTCCAGGTGAACCACTTTGGGAATGCCATCAAACAGGCAGAGCAACACGGCGGGCGCCAGTCTTTCCAGCCGCAACAGCCGGATTCGTCTGGGATCATCCTCATCAAACCGGGCTTCGTCGCCCTCCTCCGGGTCTACGTCGAAGGCTCGAACGTGCATGCCCGGCCAACCAGAAACGGCGGCAGAGCGGAGCAGAAATCCGGTTATAGGTCCTGTCTGTCCACTGAGACGCGTAGCGCCTTTGCGACGACGCACGTTGCGTTCTTCCGTATCCAGTTCCGCACGGATGGCGTCGTATTGGGCATCCAGTTGAATGCGGTCATCACTGTTAACGGTGCCAACGCTTAGCGCGCCCTGAACCAGCGCATCCGTCCAACGTCGATCCATGTAGAACCATCGAATCGACTCCTGGGGTAGTAATTCCGAGTCCGCCACCAGGTTGGCAAAGGGAACCCCATTGAGGAGGCGCAAACTGACCAGCCAGTTCCGTAACTCCGCAGGCATCGCGGTGTTTTGATCAAGCTTGAATTCAGTGAGCGGAGCCCGAGCGGTTCTTTCCAGTTCGCGGCCCAGATTTTCGAGAATGTCCTGGTTTTTATTGATCATGACTCGTCCTCATCCGTGAAATCTCTGGGACGGTCCCGCAGGATCACGTCGAGATTGTCATTGAAGTCCTCTCTGATCAGTCGGTCGGTCACCGGGAATGCCGGGCCGGTCAGGTGCTCGTTGATCAGTTCATTGGAGAGCGTGCTGGACACCAGATCGACACGCTGCCGGTCCAGATCCGCCTCCAGGGTTTCACGCAAGTCGACGCGGCCCAATTCCCGGGTAAGCAGAACTTCTTTTGGCACTTCAACTCCCTGCAGGCCTTCGAGGACTTTAGTGAGGTCGCCAACGAATAAAGCAGGCTCCAGCCCCAGTCCCCGAGCCAACACAGCAGTCGGTTGCCCATCGAACTCCAGTGGCCGCCCCGGGCGGACTTGCGGCATTGGGTTTCCCAGAAACTTTTCGGGGGTTCTCACCACGGCATCGGCAAAAAAACGTCCGGCCAGCCGGCCCAAATGGCGAAGATCGATCTGGTCGATGCCTACGCCGAGCACCTCCTCCCAGAGGGCCTTGTTCTTTATGAGTAAAGATTTCAGTCGAGCGGCGTGATAATCGCCCTGTCGCCAGCGCATCAACGAAGCGATGATCGACGGTTGCGACAGCGTGAGAAGACGGCCGGTTTCAAAGGCGGTGGCCAGAGACAGATCCTCCCGGCCATCCGGTATAACCACTCTGAGCTGATCTGAACTGTGCGCCAGTTTCAGCCGGTCAGCTCCGGTATTACGGGTGGGATGCGGCACCAGCGGTCCACGGTACCAGGACCGCACCTTGTCACCTTCCCGAGTTTGGTGGCCAAGGCCGACATGTCCGCTTTCAGCGACTTCCAGAGGCAGGCGGCCACTCGGGGCTTTCTGGCCCTGCCCGACATCGCCAAGCAAGCTGGAATCCAGGTTTTCCATCAACGATCGGAAAGTGGTATCGCCGGTGGTCGTAAAACTCCAGTGCAGCAGAACCGGGAAACGGTATTCGGGATCCAAAAGGAGCGCTTCAAAAGTCTGAATAATCCGGAAGGGCTCGGCCATTTTGAGCGCAACATCTGCAGACGTGGTGCCCTTTGACTTTTTGATGGCCCAGGTACCGGACCCGGAATAGGGAGTTGCTCCCGCAGTCGCCGCTGCCCCGGATTTGAATTGGGTGGATCGTGAACCTTTCACGCCGGGCGCCATGGGAACAGGCTGCGTCAGATTCTCAAGGTCGCCGGGATTAATGCCCGGACTTACTGGAGCCAGCGCGGTGCCCATCACCTGATGGTCATCGTAGGTAGCCATAGTGTGGTTGACGGTGGTCTTGACCATGAACGACGTGACAAACGATGGCACCGGATCCGGAGACCGGTCCAGCAACACATCGTACTGGCCCTCAAGATTTACCAGGCAGGCCAGATACTTCACCGGGGCATCATTGCCCTCCTCGTCCTTACCGGGCACCGGCAGGCGGTTGCTGATGACGACCGACAGAAACCCGTCATCATCACCCATCATCAATTCGGTATCGTGGATGTCCACCTCCCGGGCATGGGCCAGCAGGTCAACGTCGTTTTTGGTGGGGAATACCTTGTCGATGATCGATTTCCTGACGGCCAGACAGTTGCCCTTGGCGACTTCTTTTAATCCCTCGAGTTCAACCCCCTCCGTTACGCAATTTGCGACATCAACTCCGGTTTCCAGCCTGGCTTCGCCTTCGGCAATCAGCACAAGCGCCAACCAGGGCGTTTTGGCGGGTGCACCGTCCAGGCGACGCTCCCAGGGCAGAGTTCGCCTTTTGATGACCACTTGAGGCAGGCGGCTGCCATAGCTTCCAAAGGAATTGGCCGGTGGATAGGTCGACAGAATCTGGTCCGGAGGCAGAATGTAGCGTGGCGACCGAATCCTCAGGTGGATATTTTCCTCGTCCACTTTCAGCGCGCTGGCGTCGAGGCTGGCCTCTGGCGTTTGCGCTGAAAACTTCTGGTTGGCCCGTATTCGCCACAGTCCGGCTTCCAGAGGCGGATTCAGCTTGGCGTAGAGCTTGAACTTTCCTTCACCAACAGGCATCGCTTGCTTCCTTTTCTTACTAACCGTTTTAGCCGGCCTCTGCGCGGATCTGCCCGGCGTTAATCATCCTGTGCAGCCACCCACTCGATCTCGCAGTTGCTGCCGCCAACGGCACGCAGTCGTGAAACCGTTGCTGGCAATCCTTTTTCAGCGATCAATTCCGCCATCGCCTCAGCCGACGCGTTCGCCCCAATCATTCCCGCGATTTCACGAGTGCCCCCTTGAAGGGCCCGAACGGAAATACCGGAATGGCCGGCAAGCGCATTGATTTCAAACAGCAGGACCGAGCGCGCCCCTGCCTGAACAACCACCGGCTGAACCGGCTGCTGACGATGCCGGGCACCGTGCAGCTCTATTTCCACATCACTGGCAGACCGTCCCTCGCCAGCTTTCAGAATCACACCAACACAGGTGACGGTCTGGTCGAACCGGGTGGACACCGCAGCCGCACCGCGCACCAAATCCTGGCCCAGGTGCCATCCCACCGACGCTTTACCGGCAGTGCCGTTGATCGACAGGACACAGCCGGCCCCGAGGGCTGACCGACCGGTCAGGCGAACAAGTCTCGATTGATCGTGCCAGCCCAGAATTCTCAGCCCGGTGGGGCGACCATCGCCGCCACCACTGGCCTGAACGGCAATTGTCGCTGTGTGTTTGGGAACAGCGATCTGACGATCCGTAACCTGCTCGTCGGCAACCACAGCACCGTTCCCCAACAGCATGACCACCCGCGCAGCCCCGGTGATCCGAAGCTCGGGACGCGCATCTTCCCCATCAATTGCGGCATCCGGGGAGCGCATGGTGACGATATCGCCCGGTCGCAGTTTGCTCTCAGGCGCTTGCGGAACAGGCCCGACTGCTCTGCCAAAGCCCTTCACATAGGCATTCCCTGCCCCCGATCCAACCCGGCCGCCGAGGTAGGTCTGGCTGGCACCGGTAACGCTGGTGCGAGGCACAGAGCCGCGAACCACCACCGTCATGTCGTTAAAGCTCGAGGGGGCATGGGTTGTGTTCAGTTTGATGGGCAGGCTGCGGCCGAGACGACCGCGAACCGATTCGGTGGAGGGTGCCGGACGGCGCTTGATGCGCTTGTCCGCGACGGTCGTGGTCGCATCCCGAAGTGCCACGCCCGCCCCACTGCTCATGAACCCGGTCACGAACGGCTTCATCGGTTTGATAACCTGCAGGCCGTCATTCAGGGACATCACTGCGGTTGAAGCGTTATCGGCATTCGCTGCCTCAAGGCCATCCATCAACGTGCCGAACATGGGTGGCGCGGTACGGGAGTTCTGGTAGATGGCCTGCGCTTTTGCGCTCCGCTGCCCCGTGGCCAACAAACCCTCGGGCAACGCTTCGGAACCGGCCGCAAACAGGTACTTCCGGGCCTCGATAAAGGCTTCCTCAATGGTCGTGCTCTCGGCAACGACACCCATCGCGGTGGCTCGGTTCAGGTTATCGGCCCGCAGCGTACCAGCGGCAGACAACGGCAGTGGGCGTCGGCCTGCTTCGACCCGGTAGTAGTCGATTTCGGGGCCGGTTTGAGAACTCATGTCCGCCTCGGCAACCATTTTCAACCGGCTGCCCGCGAAAATAACGTCGCCTTTCGGAATCGGACTAGAGGGTTGATCGGCATCTTCTGGCGGCCCCCAAACACCGATTGGGAACGCTTCAAGGCCATAGGTGGGACCTTCTTCGGTGTTTTTTTCGTCCTTCATGCCCTCCACCAGCGGGCGCAGATCCGACGTGCGATCGGTCCAGTCATTCCCAACCCAGCGCTCAAGGCGAATTTCCAATTCACCGCTCAAACCTGAGGCGTTCATGGGGCTCAGACCCATCGCCACTGAAGCGCCATTCGGCAATTTTGGCGTAATACTCTTGTCGAGGGCCGGGTTGTCGAAGTCAAACCGGGTGACCGGGCCAGTTGAGACAACAGACACCTCGAACTCCGCAAAGACTTCGAAGGGCCGTTCATAGCTACCGTCACTGGACGGCGCAGAGGTTTCGCCCTCTGTGGAGGCGGGCAAAGCGCCCTTACCCGCTGCCCCGGAAAGCGTCCGCGCCCGGCCTGGCGAGGTTTCTTCCAGATACTTGGGTACGAATTCATCCCAGTCCACGAAGATGCCGCGAATCTCGCGGGAGCTGCCAAACTTCACCTTGATGTCGCACGGACCTACTTCTATGGTCGCTTTACCCCGGAAATCTGGCCCCTCAACCTCAATACGCGCACCCAGGCTGATGCTGATTCGAATGGTGCCGAGGAAAGTTTTTATCTTCACACCGGCGGAAATGCGGGCGTAGGCATCGGCCATGAAGTAGAAAGGATCGAAATAGACGATGGCGTTCGCGCCGAAGGCAATGCGGGCCCAGGCAAAGCCGAAATCGGCACTGACCTCCACTTCCACGCCTGCCATCAGGGCTTCCGATGTGAGCGCGAAGTAAGAGCCACCTTTGATTACAATCGCGTTGGAAACCCGCCATTGCAGCCCCAATCGAGCCACCACAGGGTAACCATCGCGCTGAAAGCTGGGGTGATAGCCCCCCAGAGTCAGAACAAACTGGCCAGCGTTGGGCCCGAGCCACCAGGTCGCAAACGCAAAGCCGCCGGTCAGTCGCACTTCGGGATACAACAGCCAGCTATTATCTGTGAGCTGGGCCTGAATCAGGAACAGCCCCTCGGAGGATGAGAACCGGGCAAGCAGACCCAATTCAATCGATACCAGTGCGGCCTGGGGCCGAGGCAAAGCCATTCGCGCCAGACCAAAGAGATTAAGCTCCAACCCGTTGCCAACGGACACCGACAACACGGCGACACCGTCCACCAGAGAGAAACTGGTGAAACTGATACCGGCAGCAAACCAGAAGTTACCGGGCTCCGGCGGGAAGTACGCGGCAAGCTTTCGCAACTCCTCCAACGGATCGGAGGAAACGCTGGCTGCGGGATCCAGCGCCTTGATAAAGGGATATTCACCAAACTTTGACAGGTCATCCGGAACGCGAAGGCCTCGCTTGATGCCCAAGCCACCCCCAATGCCGGTCAGGAAGAAGGCTGGTGGACCACCAATGGGGCCTTGAATCGCGCCGAAAACAAAGAACGAAGGCAGTCCGTTGTCGTCGCTGTATCCCCCGAACAAAGAGAGCCCATAGACACCGAAGCGACCCATCAACATTCCGACGTAGCCGATCTGTCCCTCCAGGTCTGTTTTCAGGAGACCACCAGCGATGGACAAACCACTGAAGTCCCCGGAAACACCCAGCCCTTTCAAATCGACCGCCCAGTTATTCAATTCGAACACATCACCACCGAGCCAATGCAGGCCGAGTTCTTCAACCGATGCCGTCAGCCCGAACAGCGAGACGCGCGCATCGAACAGCAGCGAGATCCCCGTCACGGAACCATCAACTTCTGTGACGTCGAAACCGAATTGCTCCAGGTAGAGCGGGCCCAGTTGCCTCTGGATAGCCAGCCACCAGGGGCCGGGTGGATCCCCTGCCCGCAATGAGATGCCTAGATCGCCGCCCGGATTCTTCTGGATCGCCAATGCCGGGCTGAAAGCAGGACGGGCCGAGGGCGAAGCGTCGTTTCCGGCATCGCTCATAATGTTATTGGCAACGGCATTGTCCCCGCCGGCTGCCGAGGGCACGATGGCCAGTCCGTCCAGCTGAACCTGAACACCGCCACCCAATCCTGCTGGCACAGCCTCGCCGTACAAATGAACGCCGATGGCGTCGATACTCATGATGCCCAGATTCAACAAAGGCCCTGCGTTTTTGCCAACGCGAACGCCCAGACCGGCGATGGAGAAACCGGCGTTCAGCTGAAAATCGTTGCCCACCTTTTCAACGAGCAAAATCGAGAGTCCCGGGGCAATCCCTGGCGATGTCACCCAGTTGGCGACCACCTCAAGATCAACCGACGGGTCGCTGCCCCCGAGTGAGATTCGCTCGCCCGGCGGCAAAGACACGAAGATTCCGGCCAGATCGCCGTTGCGGGTGAAGCCGACATCCACTTTGCCATCGATTGTGATTTTGAGATTGTGGTCGGCCAGGTTGAAGCCGAGCTGGAACAGGCGTTTCAACAACGCCTCGGGATCGGCGATGTCGTCAAACAGCGTTGGGTCCAGAGTTGGGGTGCCGCCGGTGAACAGAACATCCTGCAACGCATCGACCGCATCCGTGCCCAGGGAACCAAGCGCTTCCAGCGTTACACCCGCTGCCATGGAAACAGCCTGGGACAACAGTGCCAGCGCCACCGCTGCGGGCTCGTTGTCTTCCGTTTCACCGGAAAGTGTCTCTTCGACCACAACCACCCGTGGCGGCGTCTCGTTCAACGCCCAACGAAATTGAACAGACTCGTCTCCCATGCCATCAGTGACAAGACCAACGCCGGCCATTCGTGTGAAGCCACTGCCAGACACGCCGGCCTCAATTTTCGCTATGGGACGAAGAATCAGACCGTTGCCAACGTCGAACCCATCTGCCACGTAGGAGACAGCAACGGCAACGCCGTTCGCGCTGAGTCGCACCCGGTCAAATCCAACCGTGCCGACATCCGCAATCGACAACGCCGCAGCCACTTCAATGGCCGGCCCTGCGGGACTGGCATCCAGAGTGATCTCCACGGGGTCCGTGCTGCCCAGGGACAATCGACAGATTCCGGTCGCCGGCGTCGAGGTTGCAACAACGGTTCCCGCGGGATCGAGAGCACTGGCCAGCCGGGATATCGCGGTAACAACAAGATTGGGCCAGCGGGATATCAGTGCCGCGGCGGGGTCGACAGCGAACGTCTGAATTCTGGCGTCGGCAAACTGGCTGGATTCCAGAAGATCCAGTGCGCTACCCAATTCAAACACCGCGATAGCCACATCTTTTTGTAGTGACGGCGTCGGATTCGTTCGCTCGGCAATCAACGCGTTGAGCGCGACCGGAATGGCCATCCCTGCCCCGGTCGCCAGAAGCGATCCCAGGCCCGGTCCCGAGGGATAAATCTTCATGGGCGCTGCAGGCGCAGCTCGCAGGAGGTCAATGCGAACATCTGGCGAGAGGGAGATAGCGATCCCCTTTCCGTCGAAGGTCGCCGAACTGGCAACGAGGGGGTCAACCGAGCCGTTGGTAGCAATAGACAGGCCGCCGCCCAGGCTGATGATGACCGGCGTCGGGCCCAAAGAATGACTGGTCTCGATGGTGACGGCCAGATTCAGCCGGCCTGAGGCCACGCCATAAGCCACGGAAACCTCGTTACTGAAATCGAACCCGCTCCCCGTGAAGCCCGGTATCAGCAACTGGCCGACCGCATCAAACGTCTGAATCGCCTGTCCAAACGGATCGGCTCTCCAGGGTGCCGCGCCCTTCTTCAGCCAGCCTGCCGGGTCCATGAACAGTGCCCAGGGCAACAACACCCGACGGGAGGGCAATTCAGAAACCGGCGCCAGCAACCCCAGGCCCTCCATGATCACCTCGATGGTGACCCTGGCATCGTCAGAAGCCGTTTCACGGAGGTGATCAACCAATCCCGCCAGAAGAGTCGACGGTATAAACGCCGCTCCCAGTTTTGCCAGGGCTGCTTGCTCGGAGGAGCTGAGAGATGACAGAAGATTGATCGACGTGGCTGACAGCGAACCCGGTGTTTGCCAATCAACGTTGAGGGCGGGTGATACGCCGCCCGTCGCTGCACTTGCCTCAAGCCTTAGTCCACCGACGCCTGGTTCGATTGCACCGATTGCACCCGATATGGAAGCCGAGGATGCCGACGCGAATAGCGAAACGCTGAGTGGAATCAGGTCCGCTGCCACGTGGGCTACGTCCATTCCAAGCGCATGGGTATTCAGATCGACGGCAATGGTTGCCGCGTCCAGGGTCCAGGCAATCTCAGACCCTGCACCACCAAATCCGCCAAGCGCCCTGACTGAGCCGGCAAGACTGGCCGGAGAGGCATTTACCGCCGCATTGATCGCCGCTCTGGCATCTACAATGAGCTGATCAAAGCCCTCTGGATCGTACCCACCTCCTGCAACCAGCCCGATATCGGCAAGCAGCTGGCTGAGATCCGGCGATGCCGCAGCCAATCGAGCAACGACGTCGGCGAGAATGAGGTGAACGTCAGGCGTGGGCAGGCTTGGCGAGGCGACGCCCGCCCCGTTCTCAATAACCCACTGATCCCGCCGCACCCCGAAGCAGTTGGCCTCGTGCAGAACGATCCGAGCACCGGAAACCCGCGCGCTGCCTGCCAGGGGCAGATACAACCGGGCAGACACCCAGCGCACTTCAATGTCGTTCTGGCTGGCGCCCGGGCCGCCAACAAGCCAGCCGTCCTGAACACCGAAGTGCAGATCCAGAATCACCTGCCTGTCTGTTTGAACCTCAAAGCCATCCCCACTGGGCCCGCGATCACAGGTAGCCAGTTCGAGGATGACCCCTGCCCCGACAAAAACGCCGCCGATGTTGGCATCGATGACCGGCAGATCAACGCCCGCATGCAGTTTGGTCGGTGGCGTTGCCGGGGGCTCATAGCTTGCATGACGGTCGGCAATGGCATCAGCAACGGTTACCGCAAGACCGGCTTCCAGGGCTTCAGCGTCAAGGGCGCCAAATACCGCGTCCACCTGAAGGCCGGACCGGCGTGTTTGTTCATCCGCTCGCAGAAAATCATCGAGGCTGTCGGGTGTTAACCCGGCTGCCTGGGACGCCCGCTCGAGAATATAGCCAAACTGCAGGAGCGCATTGGACTCTCCCGCAATTTCCTCCTCGTTGATCGTTTCGGGCTCTGGCCGTTGAAGCTGCAAGAGCAGCCGCAGCGCGTCCCCGCTCAAGCCCGATAACAAACCATTCAAGGAAACCGGCGCCCAGGGCGAGCCCACCGTTACCACCCGATCGATCGCGGTGATCGTGTTCGCCGCTTTGATGGCTGCTGCCCCGGCGGAACCGAAGGCAACGACAGTCATGGGCGTGGCCCGATCTTGCAATACATCGATCAGGCGGTGGCATTGTTCGTCTATGGCACCACGATCCGGCCTGGCTGCGGCGGCCGCCGCCGGATCGGGCAAGCAGACGGACCAGTGCCCGTTGATGGACGCCGGAACGCCGAGCTCGCTGAGGTCTTCCCGGGCGTCCAGACTGTCGCTGCCGAAACAGGTGCTCCAGAGGTCCTCACAGCCAACGTAGACCACCGCATCCGGTGCGCTGCCGAAGGCTTCCTGCGGCAACAGGTTTATGGCACCGAACGCGACCAGTTCGCGATAGCTCAAGCCGCCAATGTCTACGCCATTAACGCCGGTTGGTAACGAAGCTGGGCGTCCAATCAGACCATCTGTGCCGGTGAAGCGATCGATTAATGCCTGAAACCCCTCGTCCAGCCGGCCCCGGCCCGTCATCAGATCGGCGAGGTCCGGAAGCTCGGTACCTGCCGCCCGAATCGCTTCGGCAATGGAGGCTAACTCCGTCGGGTCGCTGGAATCGAAATTGCCAGCCGGAGGTTGATAGCGGCCACGGTGGATATCGCAGCCTGGGTCCAGCCAGACCGCCACCCCTGGCGCCCGGGGTTCTGCGGCAATGGCGGCTCGATAAGGCGTGCGTTCGTTGCCGTTACCCAACGGTGCCCATTGCCGGAAACCGCTGAACAGGTAGGACATCGGGGCCATTGCCACACGAACATTGCTGCAATTCAAAACCAGATCGCCCATCCAGGATTTCAGAGCGGATTCCGGATTGTTCAATAACGCCTCAATGGATAGGCGAGCGCCGTCGCCATTCCAGCCGATCAGGTCGGTAAGGGCAGTGATGATCGGCGAGCCCAGTCGCCGAAGCAACGCGGCAACAGCGTTTTCAATGGCCTCCCAATCCGGGCTGAAGCTAACCGTGCCATCGCTGTGGAACTCCGGCAGAGGCAGCGCGGCTTCAATGGTTGAACTGTCGGATCCATCAACCGCTTCAACCTCGACCATCAGGGCTGGAGCGTCCACACGAACGGCAAAGCCCGTTGAGGCGCCCCACCCCACTGACGCACCGATCGACCGGGCTGAGACATCAACCGGGCCCATATCCAGCCGGATGTCAGAGTCATCGCCTTCCCGAAGCCGGGTGCCTGCGTCGATTCGGCTGAGGAACTCCGCAGCCAGGGAGGAGAAATTCAGTCGCAATAGCCTTGCGCTGACAAAAACGTCTGATCGCTTGTCGTCTAAAACCGTGTTCTCGATGCGAGCTTCCAGATCAAAATTAACCCAGTCACCGTCGATCGAAACCTCGAGCGCCACAGGGTCCAGATCAATGACCCAGGGATCAGCTACCGTGCCAGCCCCGGAAACACTGGTCGAGTTACCGGTGATTAGCTCCTGTGTTGACGTCAAAACGACCGCCATGGCCGCAGGCGAGGCAGCCAGTGAATTCCAGTAGGCAGCGGTCTTACCCAGTGGGTCGGTTAAAAGCTCAACTGCGGAAGGACCGGAAATGCCAGTGGGCGGATCAAGACCCAGCAGTTGAGAACAGATTTCGCCGGGGCGACCGAGACTGGCCAGTGCCGACACCAGAGCGCCGTCGACCAGACTCTCGGCGGCGTCCAGCGCGGTATCGGGAGAGGACAGGTCCAATAGTTCATGACTGGTGCCGCCAAGCGTGACGTTGTGGGCCGTCAATGCAAAAGCCGGTTTGCCGTCCGCCAGGACAATGCCGGCCTTGATCGATCCAATGCCCGGATCGCCGGCAAGCAGTGGCGTTCCCAGGCCCGCCGCCTGACCAAACACAGCCAGAAGCGACAGGTTCGGCACGGCCTTGATGCTGCCATCCAGGGTTTTCAGTGTCAGCAGGTCCGCCTGCGCTTTCACTTCCGCCCCGGTTTGAGGCCTTAGCGAACCTTCCAGCCAGGGCGTGATGATCAATCCCCCTGCGGCCGACGACGCCACGCGCAAGCCAATGGCGCCCGCCAATGCTCCGTCACTGAACTCAATGGCGCTGCGGGCAGAATTGACCGTGCCCCCAAGCAGCGTGGCCCACTGCCCGAGCCAGGCAGTGCGAGCGGATGTCGAAGCGAGAATGGATTCAATCCAGCCCGTCAGCGCAGAGACGCCATTCGCAATCAGTGACTCCAGCGGAAACGGCGGAATGTTCGGAACAGACCTCAAGCCCAGCAAACCGGTGAGCGCGGCAAACGGCGCCGTTGCCGGGTTGGTGGAGTCAAGCGCCTCAGCCTGGGCCTGAATCAGGCCGGTCATGAATTCGAGAAAGTCGGAACCCAGGTCGTTGATGTTATCCACGGTGAGTTCAAAATCCCTCGGTGCATTGGTTCCGGGGAGTTGAAGCCGCTCAAAGCCAAGACTGAATTCAAGATCGTCAGAAGGGCTGGTTGGAACGTCAACGCCGACGGACACAGCGCCGATGTATAGATCGCCCGGCGCAGGTGCATCATTGGAAATGATGACTTTGATGGCCAATTCGATGCGCGCGTCGTCCCGCCCCAACACCAGCCAGTCGGGTTGCCCCCCTGAAATGTCCAGTGCCCCCGCACCTTCCCGTTCGAACTGGAAAACCGGAACATGCGCTCTGACAGAAATCGCCGGCACAGAGCTGCCACTGTCGTACTCAATGCCGAACCCGACTCTGGCGCCGTTGTCGGCCTCCTCAACCACCACGAAAACGGTTGCACCGGAGTCACGGAAAAGCGGCACCCAGATGGCGCCCCCTTGTTCTTCCCTGTCGGGCGCACCCAGCACATCATCGACAAAAGCGATCAATGCCTCTCGCTGCTCGTCGAGGTACATCATCGAACTGATGCCACGCTTGCTTCCGTTGGGATTGCCTAGCGGGTCCTGAAACCAATCACCCTGTAGTTCACCATCACGGGTCAGGCCAACTGCTTCCGCCAGCGTGCCAAAAACATCCAGATTCTGATCAGCACCCATGTCAGGCTCCCGGCATCAGTGAAAACCGGGCAACGGGCTGCACCAGCATTTTCTTCGGCGCGGCGGCAATAGCGCCGGGTACGAGCGGCAAACCACGCTTGTCGTTACCAACCTCGGCGCAGAGCACGGAGGCCACTTCAAGCACGGATTCCCAGGCGAAAGCCTGAATCGCATCCCGCCATGCCGATATCAGTTCTTCCGGTCCCTCAAGGTCTTCGAATGTGGACATGACGAGACCGCTCGGAGACTGTTTGGTGCCAACGCCAATCGGCACCGGAATGCGGAGCTTTCCATGCTCTTCGCACTCCGCGGTCACCGTTACCGTGATTACGCCGCTGGAGAACTGAATGCGAGTTTGGTCACTGTGGATGAGCAGTTCGCTGTCGCCTTTGGTCCAGACAACCAGGGGCGTGCTGTTTCGTGGCAGGTCGAGAACAAGTCGAACCACTTCCGAAAGCAGAGCTTGGGCGTCTTTGGCGGGAACAGTAAGCAGGTCGGGTGACCGGTCGCCGACATCGAGCAAAACGTCTGCATCGATGCGTTCAAGCCAGTCGAACTGGGAAAAGTCGACGGTGGTGAATCGGGCGAAATTTGCCATAGCGATCCCTCGCAGCGAATGACTTGCGCAGGATTCGTGACCGGCCGGAAAAACATCCTTATTTCCCTTGGTAGCCGGACTGCAGCATCAAAACCCTGTTGCGTGGAGTCGGGCCAAAGGCCCCTGAACAGCGAACAGCGTCATGACTTCAGGCTATGACATAAGGGAGTATAGGCGGGGTTCAGGAGGGTGCAAAAAAATTGGAGAAATTCCATCCAGATGGGCCGATTAACCATACAGATGAGGGCATTGGCCAAGGCGTAGGCCTCTCGGCACGTAAGGAGGTAGTTTGTTGATTTTTACGGGTAAAATGGAGGCGCGGGTCGGAATCGAACCGGCGTACACGGAGTTGCAGTCCGCTGCATAACCACTCTGCCACCGCGCCGGTAAAAGTTCGAAGGGGATTCGATACTTTTATGCTCTCAGGTGGGCATTGAGAGACTGTGTTAATTGGAGCGGGAAACGAGACTAGCACTTAAGCGCTAAGTTCATGTTTTCCAACTCTTTTCTTCGTCTTGAGGCTCAACGAAGGCCTTAATTCTAGCCTCATTGTTGAACGTCGTCAACGAACTTCTTCCACCAAGGTCTGCGCACTTCCAGCACCATCCATCCTTCTGTTTTCCGCCTGACCTCCTACTGAGGTGCTCACAGCAGAAGGCATGCGTGCCAACCGAACCTCCCCTCGTTCTCCTGCACCGCAGACCACACACGACACAGCACAAGACGATCAGTTGCTATGTTGGTCTATCAGGATACTGAGAAGGTCTCACCAGCCTCTCTTCCTGCACAAAACCCATCGCAAAGGCACCGGCACGGCGCCAATGTCGCCCCGTTAGACCATCGATAAAACACATGATGCGAAATGGGTCTTGATGAAAAAACCAAGGCCTATGACGCTGATAACGTGGGCAGGAAAGTCTAGTTGCAGCTCCCCGCCGCTCGACAAGTAGGCCAGTACGATTTTCACATATCGAGCGAGTAAAGGCTACTTCTAGAGCATGTGGTCAACATGCTGCGGCCACCCCATTGACGTGTGCCCAGGGCAATCAAACAACAACGATACGCCGCGCCCCAAGGGTCGATCGGCGGCACAGGAGTCGGTGATGTAGCACTCCCGCAAGGAGATGGAGCCATGCGTGAAGGTCAGCCAATTTCAAAGGTGTTCTATCGGCCGATCGAAGCCGCCATACGTTGGGCAGGCTTGTGGCGCTATTCGCAAGAAATCTTGCCCTCCATCTCATTTCCGAGAAACCTACCGGAGACGCTCGATTGCCCCCGGTGGTGTGAATTACGGCTCTGCACTGAGCGCATCTATGATGCCATCCTCAATGGCGAGCTCCCCTACGGTAAAGACGGCATCACATTGAACGATGAATCACTGCTTGATTCTCATGAACTGACTGTCCGTCACGTTGATCTCAAACGATGGATGCAGACCCACTATCCGGAGCATCGACCTGCTTTCCTTTTTAGTCGCAGCGAGCGTATCGCTCATCCAGTCATCACGCTGGAAGCTGGTCAGGCCATGTTAGTGGAGCGACGAGCCTTGAAAACGGAGCTTGAGTTCTCTCGTCGTGAACTGCTGGAGCTAAAGGATCGTTACGAAGAATTGCTCAGGATATCCGGGACAGTCTCAGCTTCCAGCC
>OJDD01000071.1_pt1 | contig 37686 bp, 30 predicted proteins | sample 1592591 | NCBI WGS metagenome assembly OJDD01 (sample SAMN05416809, study PRJEB24817) | seawater metagenome | isolation source: Sea water | place: Canada:Atlantic | collected 2013-07 | reverse complement strand
TTAACTGGGAAAATAACTCCTAAGCAGGTTGTCCTAATTAGTGGAACCACTTCTGTGTACTGAGAAATATGAACAAAGATAGCACTCTCCAAGAACTCTCATAATTTACCCGTGATACCTGTTTATTAGAAACAGGCAACCAACCGTATAGGTTATAATATTATATAAGCAGCAAATCTCTCATTAATCATAAAGAGCTATGTAGATTAATAAACTTTAAACATGCAGCTAATTTTTAATTAGCCAAAAAACTTAATAGCTAAGATGCCAGAATTTTTTAGCTAATGTACTGCGTAGCAAATTATTCACACTTTGTTTTCTATTTTAGTCTTTTTACATAACTTCTTGTTGTAATTATCCTTCCTTTTAGGCTCGTTAATTGCGTTATTAAATATGAGTTTTCAGGTTTTCAATTATCAATATACTGAATTGCTTGTAAAGCTTCTGGTTTCGATATCTGTTTATTTACTTTCCTTAATAACGGAATGTTTTTGATTGATAACTAAACTAAGTTGATTCTTCTTTAAACAGTTTATGTTACATGGTTGTAAAATCAGTTTTTCACTATGATGGAGCATTCGATGAGTGATACTTATTACTCCTCATTAATGTCTAAACGGTTACTAAATAATTAAGCAACTTGCGTAAATAAAGCCAAATGGGTTATAAAATATGAGCTAAAGTTAATTGTTTGTTATGTTAGATAAATAATTTATAAATCAACGACTGATAGGTAGGTTCTAATGTGCGGTATTTTTGGCGTGGTTAATAATTTGTCTGGGCAATCTCCACCATTAGATAAATTGGAACAATCTCTTAAATTACTGGGTCACCGTGGTCCAGATTCATCAGGAACCTATTCTTCAAAAGGCATTGGGTTTGCTCACACTAGACTTGCTCTTGTTGACCTTGACTCAAGAAGTGATCAACCGTTTTGGGATAAGAGTAATCGATATTGTCTCGTTTATAATGGAGAAATATATAACTTCAAACAACTAAGAGCAGATTTAGAAAGCAAAGGTGTTAGTTTTAAAACAAGTGGGGATACAGAAGTCCTTTTACTGGGGTTAATTCACTTTGGTATCGAAGAACTTTTACCAAAGCTTGAAGGTATGTTTGCTTTTTCATTTTATGATAATCAGACTGGTACTGTTTTCCTTGCACGAGACCGCTTTGGAATGAAACCGCTTTACTTGTTTGAGGATGATCAGCGCTATATTTTTGCTTCTGAAGTCAAGGCATTCAAACCTTGGATTGACTTTGAAATCGACCCATTTTCAATATCTTCTTACATGCTTGGGTTTGGTGGTCCAACCAAGGGAGCAACTTTCTATAAAAGTGTCACTTCTATCTCTCCAGGTACCTACACAATAATTCAACCGAATCAACAACCCCTACATAAATCGTTTTTTTCCATACCTGATTTTCTTGATTCTGAGCTAATGGAACAACTTAGTAATTATTCTCCCAAACAGATTGTCGACCACGTAGATGAGTTAATGTATAACAGCGTTAAAAACCATATGTTTGCAGACTCTGCTGTGGGTGCATACTGTAGCGGTGGTGTTGACTCTTCTTTGTTAATGGCGATGGCTGCGAAAACCCATAATAATTTATCCATATTTCATGCTAATGTGTTGGGACCCTGGAGTGAAGTGAATGCCGCTAGAGCATTAAGTAAGCACCTTAAGCTCGACCTTAATGTAATTGATGTTAAAGAATCTGATTTTATCAATTATATGCCAGACGTGATAAAGCAATATGAATCTCCACACACTTATCACCCTAACTGTGCACCGTTTATTATGGTATCTCGGTTGGCGAGGGATATGGGTGTTAAGGGATTATTAAGTGGTGAAGGGTCTGATGAACTTTTTCTTGGTTACCCGTGGTTAGGAAGAGAGACACTGGTTAATAATTATTATAAATTGGGCTCGAAATTGAGGAAATTAGTACATCATATTCCTGAGTTAGGACACATCATTTGGCCTGAACACTCTAAAGATTGTGAGCTTGTTCGTGATTTATTCAATAGACGTGAAGTTGCAGATGACAGAGCTAAAGTACGTCAACGAATTAATGAAGGAAATTTCCCTCATATTGATAAGGGACATACTAGAACCATTGATTATTTGAATTATCATCTTCGTACGCTACTCCATCGAAACGATACTCAGGGAATGGAAGCCAGTATAGAATCAAGATTTCCTTTTCTTGATCATAGTGTCGTCCGTGCATCTGTCAATATGCCAAGGCGGTTCAAATTACGTTTTTCTGCAACAACATTAGAAAAAGCACATCCTTTTATTCGAGATAAATGGGTAATCCGTAAAGTTGCAGATCGATGGATTCCAAAAAAACTAAGTCAAAGAGTGAAAATGGGATTCTGGACAACCTCCGACCAACGCATGCAGATTCCCGCTGAATATTTTAATAGTTCTTATGTTCGGGAAATGCTTGACTTGTCCTTGCTACAAATAAAGTCAACTTTAAATGAAGCTGATCAAGGTTTGAAATTACGATTACTACACCTTGATGTCTGGTGTCGTGTCTGTTTGCACGGTGAGTCAATAGATGATACGCGATTAAGATTACTTAGAAACATAAAAATAAAACCTCAACAATAACTACAGCTCCGGTTTTTTTGCACGGACTGTCACTATCAATTCATAATTTGGGTCACAATATTCCAACTCTTCGGTCATCAACTCTGTCGCTGATAATCCATGTAAGGAACCGATGGTACTGAGTATGTTTCCATAGGTTTTAACGATGACATTAGACTTTGAAAAATATGGTTCAAATAGATGGCGTTTCGATTGGCTGGTAAAATGCCAATATTCACCCCAAGAATCGGTGCCTTCTCGTCGAGCAACTCTAGTGATACCATGCGAAGTAACTAAGACAACACCACCAGGTTTTAATATACGGTGAAGCGTTTCAATAGCAGCGTCAACGTTATATATCATTTGAAGTGTTTGAGTGATAATAATACAATCAAAAGTATCATCAGCAATATTATCTGCTTTTGTTAGATCGGCTACAATTGTTGCCTGTGGATTACCTGATACATAGTTAAGTACGTCGCTCTTCTCAACATTCCCACCTCCAAACTTCATCGTATAAAGTGGCTCCCCAAACTCAAGAACACGTCCTTTAATATCTAATGAATGGCCCCTCAAAAAGCTTTCAATATAATACCTTTCTATAGAAACCAGATCACGGTCGATACCAAAAATAGGACTAATAGGTGTTAGCCTGCGTAGTCCACCAAAATTCACATGACCAACAGGCGTAGACTGGAGTTTGTATTTTCTTTGTAAACCTCTAATTTTCGCTCTAAGGTTAGGAGGTAAAACAAACGTTGCAAAATTACGAATATAAGATGCCATCTTGGCGCGTAAGAGCATAAATTAAGATCCCTAGTAATTATCTAAACGGCGGTAACAAAGGCTCAACAGGAAACAAACTTGATAAAAACTGAGCTAATTTTTAAAGTCAACATATATTTTACACTATTCATGTTATAAGAAAATAGAAATACTTATCATCGGGCTAGATTATCAAAGATTGTGTGCTATTCTAAATTTATATGTATTAAATATAGTTTGGTGAGATATTTTGTTTAGTTATACGAAGCTTTATAAACATCAAAGTTAATATGGACAGGAGGGAAATGGATGAATGATACTGTAGGTGATGGAATAGTCACACAACGTGGTAACTGGAAGTTTAGTGGTGAAACGGCAGCAAATTTTGATGACCATGTGAGTAAGTCGGTGCCTCTATATAATGAGGGGCATCACCTAATTTGTGATATGAGTGATTTTTTCGTCAAACCAGATTCCGTAACTTATGAGGTAGGCTGCTCGACTGGAAGTCTAACTATGAAGCTCGCTCAACATAATGAAAACAAACCGAATGCAAGATTCATTGGTGTGGATATAGAGCCCGATATGATTGATGCTGCAAACCAAAAAGCACTTGCGCAGAATGATTTAAATATAAGTTTTATAAGTGATGACATGATGAATGTCGATATGGAGATGGCTGATATGATTGTTTGCTATTACACAGTTCAGTTTATCAGGCCTTCTATTAGACAAGACCTGATTAATAAACTATATCAACGTCTCAACTGGGGGGGGGCATTGTTACTTTTTGAGAAAGTAAGAGGTGCTGATGGACGGTTTCAAGATATACTTTCTGCATTATATACCGACTATAAATTACGTGCAGGTTATTCAGCTGATGATATCGTTGCTAAAAGTCGAAGCTTAAAAGGAGTTCTTGAACCGTTTTCATCACAAGCGAATATTGACATGTTAAAAAGAGCTGGATTCAGTGATATTAACACCGTATTGAAGTATGTATGTTTTGAAGGTTTTTTGGCAATCAAATAATAAATTTGTAAAACTTGATTGTACAAATATTTTATATTAAACAGTTGTGATGAAAATTAACTATCTCGCAACATATATGTGAGGACAGGAGAGATTAATGGAGCTTTTACGTGACGCTTATGCCCGATTTAATTTAAATGATTTAGTACTATGGCTAAATGACATAGATGTTCACTTGAATCATTATAAAGTATTTAATAGATATTATACTAATCCTGTAAACACTCATAAGTTGTTATCAATAAGTGTGGTAACTCAATGAGTGATGTTTCTAATCGATTAAAAAGGAAAGATGATAAGGTTAGGAAAATTTTAGTAACTGGTGGTGCTGGGAATATTGGAAGTGCATTATCAAAAAAGCTAATTGAGAATCAAGATAATTATGTTGTAATAGTAGACAACCTTTCTACTGGGAGTATTAGTAAATTACCATCTAAAAAAGATGATAATTGGGTGTTTGTACACTGTGATGTAAATGTACATCAGAGTATTTCCGAGATAATGCTAGCCCATAAATTTGACTACGTATTTCACTATGCTGCTGTGGTTGGTGTTCAAAGGACACAGTTAAACCCAATTAATGTATTAGCGGATATTAAAGGAATTGAGAGTGTTCTAAATTTGGCAAAGAATACTTCTGTTAAAAGAGTTTTTTTTGCTTCGTCTTCTGAAGTATATGGGGAACCCATCGAATTACCCCAAAATGAAGAGACGACACCATTAAATTCAAAATTACCATATGCAATTGTAAAAAATTTAGGTGAGGCATACTTTCGCTCCTTTAAAAAATTTTATAATTTGGACTATACAATATTTAGGTTCTTCAATACATATGGGCCTAATCAATCAACAGACTTTGTAATGAAAAAGTTTATTGACCAAGCACTTAGAGGCGATAATATAACTATATACGGAAATGGCATGCAAAGCCGTACATTTTGTTATGTAGAAGACAATGTTGATGCATGTGTGAAAGTTTTTGATGAAAACCTAGCACTTAACGATGTAATAAATATCGGTAGTTCAGATGAAATATCTATATTGGACTTGGCTAAGTTAATTATTAAAGTTTCTAATTCAAATTCTAAAATTATTCATTTACCTCCTCTAAAGGAAGGTGACATGACAAGACGTTGTCCAGATAATAGCAAAATGAAATCTATTTTAAATAGGCCTCTAGTACCGTTAGAAGATGGTATCAAAAAACTAATTGAACTTTATTAATGGTGAGTTCATACGGAGCATGAAAATACCTTCTTCTTGTTTGTCAGACTAAGCGTATTATTTAAAAATAAAGGTAGTAATACGCCTGTATATGACCGGATTAGCCTCAGGGTTTGATAAATGACTTTAATCAAGTTAGCTAGTTTACCTAAAGGTTTAATAATAGCTCACTCTCGAAAGTGAGCTCCCCCCCCTCCCTGCACCACTTGTAAAAGGGAATAAAAAAAGAAGTTAAGTTTTATACGTTAATAGTCTAAGGGCAATAAAAGATATTCTGAAAAACAAAGGAAAATAAGAAGATAAGTTGACTATATGTATTAATCGCCTAAGATACTCTCATAATTTTTTTCAAAAATTTTATGTATATAGTCTGGAGAAAAGCGGTCTTCAGCGCTTCGTTTTAGTGCTGAAGTCGACATTTTAGCACGCAGAGGGTCATCGTCTAGAATTCGTAATATTGTTAGTGTAAACCTTTCAATGTTACCAATAGGCACAACGCCACCTACAGATGAGTCAACCAACTCTTCCACTCCAGATGTGTCAGCAGCTACGACAGGTAAACCGGCACGAAAGGCTTCAACTATCGATATTGGTAATGCCTCCCATCTAGACGTTAACAAAAATAAATCAGATGCTTGAAGGTATGTATAAGGTTGATCGCTAAAACCAATAAATTGGATTAGATGGTCAACTTGAGTTGATTTTGATAATGCTTTCATTTCATTTAATAGCGAACCATCACCAACCACTACAATTTGAAAATCCTGTCTATGTTGACTAAGTTTTTTAACAACTTTTATTAGAATATCAATACCTTTTTGATATTCTATTCGGGCAATTACCACGATTAAATGTTTAGCATTATTTCTTAATAATTTTTTTCGTAATGAAATAATCTTTTCTGCTTTAACACTTGGATGATTTTTGACTCCTAACCCGATGACTCGAACTTTTGATTTTTCAAGACCACCAAGGCCAATTAAATCTGCAGCAGATCGATAACTTGGAGTTATAATTTGATCAGCAGTTAACTTGCCTACTCGGGAAAATCCCCTAATACGCTCTGGTTCTGAACCGTGATAAGTCAATAAAATTGGAGTACTTATTCCTATTGTGGCAATACCTACTACAATAGCTGCGGCTGATTCATGGCAATGGATTATTTCAATTTTATTTTTTTTAAGAAAATGTCGAAGCTCAATAGCGCTTTTTATTACATGAATTACTCGAACATAGATATTATTTCCCGAAGAAACCTGCTCGATTTCTAAAGGGAGGTAGCCATTATCTCGAGTCACATCCATGTTTTCGCCCGGTGATCCTGCAAAATATACAACGTGATCATGGCGTCTCAACCAAAGACCAAGATCAACTGCGTGACGACCTATCCCACCACAACCAAATGCTGTACATACTTGAAGAATATTCATAAATCATTTTGCTTATTAATAATATAAACTAACGTACTCAAACTTAACCTTATTTCGAGCTTACTGGTAAAAGTTTAATCAATACTTAACAGAACTGGAAGCAACTTTTACTCGCGCCTTCTTGCTTTTTTTATAAGTATAGCAGTTAAATTAGTATTTCAACCGTTGTAGCTTAATTGGTTGAACAAATAGGTTGAATCAAACTAACTTACATTACTGTTAAGTTTGTTTGTAATCTCATACTTTTTGGAAAGAGATATTATTTAATATAGTGAAGAATAGGGCTTCTATATAATCTAAAACGATTGACTTTAATGTAAAGGGTTAAACAATATTATTGGATATTGCTCTACGTATTTAGCAGTTGAGTTTTAGATGAGCAAATATTTAAATTTATAACATAGAAATAGGAGCATATAGTAAAATTCAATTAAACTAAGTCGTTAAAGTTGTCATAAAAAAGTGATAGAAAAGGAAAGTGAATGAGTAAAATGCCTACATTCTTGATTATTGGCGCTGCTCGATCAGGGACGACAGCCTTATATACGTATTTAAAGCAACATCCGGATATTTTTATGAGCGCAAATAAAGAAACCAATTTCTTTGCCTTTGAAAATGAAAAGCTAAAATGTTTAGGGCCTGGTGCTGATTACATCAACAACTCAATAACAAAACTAGCAGAATACCAAGATCAGTTTGCCAATGCATCCCGAGAAACTGCGATAGGTGAAGCCTCACCATTATACTTATATAATGAAAGTGCGCCTAAAAATATTCATCAGCACCTTCCCGATGTGAAGCTAATTGCCATCTTAAGAAACCCAATAGAACAGGCGTATTCTCATTTTTTGTATGCGAAAAGACAGACTATCGAACCGTTGGATGATTTTTTAATAGCTCTTAATTCTCAAAATGTACGAAAACTAAATAAGTGGCAACCACTTTTTCAATACAGTCAGTTCCCAAAATATCATCAGCAACTACAACGCTATTTTGATGTGTTTCCGAAGGAGCAAATTGAAATATTCACCTATGAAGAGTTCACAAATGATCCACAAAAGGTAATGAGTAATATTTATGAGTTTATAGGTGTTGATAAGCATTTTGTTGCAAATTATAACTATAAACCAAATGCGGGAGGCATACCCAAAAATAGTTTATTGCAAGACATCACCATGAAACCTTATTTAATGACAAAGTTTGTAGGGTATTTTATTCCTAATCGCTTGAAACAACTTATTAGGGACACTATTTCAGATCACAACCTCAAAAAACCACAAATGTCGGCTGAAGTTAAGGATTACCTTAAAGCCGAGCTAAGTGATGAGATACTAAAACTTCAGAACCTGCTACAACGCGATTTATCAAGTTGGCTTCAATAATTTTAAATACTGTGAGCAGATGCATTTGAAGAAAAAATTGCTCGAGTCACTGTTTTTGATTAGGTATTGGTAACCTGTCTGTATTAGAGGATACTTGAGGATGCTCTTAGTCAATAATAGGGTAAATATAATTAAACCAATAATTTTCCTTCCTTTGAAAGCACGCATTTAATAGCGAAGAAATATGTTTCTTAATATTCCAAAAGGAAGAATATATAACTCATGACTATTTTGATCGTAAATAGTCATTATAGTGAAATTAATTCGCTAATTATTAATTGTCCGTTAAACTTAAGTTTTCTTATATATAAAATGGTTCAAATATTATAAAGATGCATGAAGAGCTAATCGATACAGACAATATTATTATTGGTTCCGGACCATCTGGTATTTCTGCAGCTTGGGCCCTTATAAAAAAAGGCCAGAAAGTTACAATTTTGGATGTAGGTGAAGAACTTGAACCAGAAAATAACAGCTTGCGCTCTAGGCTAGCAAGCTGTGAGCCCAACCAATGGCATGAAAGTGATATCATTTCATATACTAAAGATAAGAATCGTGATAATACCGATGAAGCTAGGCCGTTCGGTTCGGATTTTCTTTTTAGGGACTCTATTAAATTTTTTAAAAACTCCTCATCTGATAATCTTACAGGCTTAAAACCCTCCTTTGCTAAGGGAGGTCTGAGTAATGGTTGGGGCTCCTCGATTCTTCCCTATCGAAAGGAAGATATAAAGGACTGGCCAGCTGACACAATTGATCTTGCTAAACATTATGATGCGCTCAGTGAATTTATGCCGATAGCATCCAAAATTGACGATTTGCATTCTTTGTTTCCTATGCAAGAAATAAAAAAAGACACTTCAGTACCTCTTACGGCACAAGCTCAAAGATTACTTGATAACCTAAATAAGAATAAAAAAAGACTCAACCAATCGGGTATATATTTTGGTCAAGCTAGGCAAGCCATGTCGAGTAAAGATTGTCGTCAATGCGCTATGTGTTTATACGGTTGTCCATATGGAGTTGTATATAGTACCAGAAATACGCTTGATCAACTTATTTTACATTCCTCTGTCACCTATAAAAAAGGTTATTTTGTAACAAAAATTAAAGAGCATGAAGATTGCGTTCAGATATGGGCGCAAGATATTAGTAATAATAATGAGCAGGAATTTTCCGCTAGCAAAGTGTTCGTGGCATGTGGAGTCATCCCTAGTGCAAAGTTAATGATGAATTCACTAGAATACTTTAATAAGCCAATTTATATGAAAGATAGTCAACACTTTTTCCTTCCTATGATACATACATGGCGATCTAAAAAAAATCTAGACACAGAAAAGATGACAAGTTTAGTGCAATTATTTGTAGAATTAACTGACCCAGACGCTGTAGATAAAACTGCACATATACAAATCTATACATTTAATGATTTTTATGCAAAAGATATTAAAAAGCGCCTTGGCTTTTTCTCAAAACCGCTTAAACCATTGATAAACTTACTTAGTCGACACTTAATTGTAGCTCAAGGTTTTCTTCACTCCGATTATTCTTCAAAGATTGAGGTTCGATTGAACAAGGAACACTCTATCAAAAACCTTAAAATACAAGCGCGTACCAACCCGAAAATGATTTGTACACTAAAAGCGATTAAAAAAAGGCTTTCCCGTCTTGCTCTAGGTGTTGGGTTGTTACCTTTGCTTCCACTGAGTCGCAATGGAACTGCTGGAAGCAGCTTTCATTGTGGGGCAACCTTCCCTATGAAAAAAAATCCTATTGGGCTTGAAAGTGATACATTGGGTAGAATCGCTGGATTAAAACGTGTTTATGTTATTGATGCTTCAGTCCTTCCCAATATTCCAGCGACGACAATAACTTTATCTGTTATGGCTAACGCACATAGAATAGCCATGGAATCTTGCGAAAAAAAGTCTTCATTATAACTTAACACCTTTGCTAAGGTAAAAGGGCTTTTCTAAGTTATTTAAGGCTATATTTTTCATTAATATAACTCGTTGTTATCTTAAACCCAGTGTTAAAATCTCTGGTAGGCTCATAGCCTAGTTTGTCTTTTGCTTGTGAGGTGCTACATATCCCCGTTGAACAATAAAGTTCTATTTCGTCTTCTGTAGGGTAATAAACAATTTTACCGCCTGATTTTTTCAACCGTTGTAGACAATATTTTATTTTTTTGATGCCCTCGCTTCCAAAAAGCTTATCTATTATTTTTAAAAAATACTGAACTATTTTCCAGTTTGATAAAGTGAAAGGATTAGCAATAATTTTTTTGATTTTCCAAGTTAATGTTGACTGTTCTGTTGATAAGGTTTCAGTATTAACATACACGATAGAATCTTTTTTAAGTGCTTTGTTATAACCTTCATAGAAATGCTTCCAGGTTATTGGCTCGGGGCCAGAAATAATATACTTTTCACCAGATACAGCAGTTTTTTCAATGGCTAATAACAAGGCATCTACAACATCATCGACATACACTGCATTACAAACACCCTTACAGTTGGAGGGTAAGATTAGAGTGCCTGTTGATAGTTTTTCAACAATAGCATCAGTCCATAACCAACTATTGGGCCCATAGACGATAGTTGGTTGAAGAACTGTTGTGTGAAGCAGGTTATTCGCTGAACTAATGTCAAGTAACTGCTCAATAGAAATTTTAGTATCTCTATAATCTTCAAGTCCTGATGGATTCGAAGATGATTTTTCATCAATGTCTATAGTTGGCCAACCATCGTAAACTACGATTGAACTCACTTGTACAAATTTCTTAACCCTATGCTTAATGCAGGCATCATGCAAGTTTGTAAAAGCTTGTAGGTTCTTTTGTTTATTACTTTTAAAATCATAGGCTAAATTAATTACGATATCAGAACCTTTGACAACTTGTTCTATACCCTGTCGATTAGACAAATCTGTTACAACTGTTTCTTCACTAAGACCTATTAATTGCTCAACCTTTCTAGCGTCTCTGACTAAGGCAGTAACGAAATAATTATCAACTGTAGACAATTTTTCAACAAGTCTGGCGCCAATAAAACCAGATGCACCAGTTATCAGGACTCTTTTTTTTTGTAATATGGTTTCGTCAGGCATATTGCAAGGAATGTGTGTTCATTTGTTGAAAAACTAACGGCGTATAAATTAAAAAAAACGTTAACAATCTAAGGTGTCACCGCATTTCTTAATAGTTATATTCTGATATAAAAAACCTAACCAAACCTTAATACTAACAATATTGTAATGCAATAAAAAAAACTACAACTAAGAAAAACAAGGCCCGCTCCTCTATCTCTTCGGTTATAGCTCCAAAGGATAACTCCTGATATAACAAGGCCAATAAGCATTACTGCAACAAAAATAACTGATAGTCCCCACCAATTTTGGGCATCATCGGAGTTATTCAAACCCGTGCTAGCATGGAGCCCCTTTATAAAGCTTTCAACACTTTGAGTGTTTTCCTTAATAGTTAATAATAAAGTTTTTCGTTCTACCAATATTTGATAATAACTCCCGGGTCTCGATATAAGTAACTCAACGTTACCATTTTTACTAATTACGCTTTTTTTCAATTGACCGCGAATACCGTGGTTCTCAAGTAAAAGAGCATAAAGGTCAACTGGTTTATTAGGGAGGAAGGATAACTCAAATGTTGTAGTATCAGTTTTAAGTGATTTGTTATCAAAAATGTGGAATGAAAATATTAATGCACTAAAAGCATAAATAACCAAAAATGGTGTGATAATTAAGCCAAACGCCAGATGAAGATTTCGACATATTTGATACATCTAATTACCTAATTAAATTCCACAATGTAGCCATTATTATCAAAGAAGAGGCTAAACTGTATTTGGCCCAAGTTTGTTTGGATGTTTTATTAGAAATCCAGAGATATAAACCAGTGGCTGGCAATAAGAATAATGCTAATATCGATATTTCAATATATAAAGACCACGCCCAAAGCCATAGGCTATCGGTTACCTTTCGCCGTCCTATACTTTCCTGGTGCATATAGTTAGCAAAATCAGAAAAGCTAAGCGGCCATGATTTAATTTCAATATGACCATTAATTTTATTAATAGTTATTTCACGTTTGGCTGCTGGTGAATTAAGTTTTAGGACTAAACACTTATCAGTCTGTCCAGAAAGCATCCAATGTTGAGGTACTGCTTCAAATCTAAGCCCAATTTGTTCATGTAGAGCTCTCGCCAGTTTTATATCAGTCAACGAAAGCTCACCTTCAAATTGATAATAAGTTATTTCTGGCTCTTTATCACTTTTTATTGAAACAGCAATAATGGTTATAAAGAAAAGTAGAAGTGCCAAAACAGCTTGCAAACCTGTATAGGTATGTATTTTTTGGATTATTCTATTAAAGGTCACTATGTTATCTATACTCTATTATAAGTTCTTAATGGTAACAGCTATACTTTGCTAAAAAGCATAAGGATAAACTTAATGTTTATACATAAAAATAACCTTGGCAAAATAGACGGTGTCTGTAGTATAGCTAATTAGGAGATGACTTTAATATATTATCAATAAAGTAAACCATATGAATACACTTATATCACGAAATATAGACTACTTTATTCTGCTATTGATTTTGATTATTGCAACTGTTGCTAGAGTTGAAAATCTTAATAACTCTCTATGGTATGACGAAATTTTTACTTTAATTAATTTTATAAGGCTTCCCCTAGAAGATTTGATTTCAATATATGCATCATTTAATAATCATCCCTTATATAGCCTTCAAGCTAACATATCCGTTTTGCTTTTTGGCGAGCATAATTGGTCAATAAGGCTACCAGCAACAGTATTTGGTATTGCAAGTATTGCAGCTATGTGGCGGTTGGCCTACTTAATTACAGGGCCTTTACAGGCTCATGTAATAGCCTTATTACTCGCATTATCCTACCACCATGTTTGGTTTTCCCAAAATGCTAGAGGATATACAGAGGTTATGTTTTGGTGCATTGTCTCGACCATAATCTTATTAAAATGTTTAAAAGCGCCTTCATGGGGAAAATGGTGTAGTTATAGTTTAATATTAACTGCTGGAATATATACACATTTGACAGCAATAGTTTTCTTTTTGGCGCAGGGTATTTATGTATACATCATCATTTTATTTCAAAAGGAATGTCATTCTGTAAAGAATCATTATCGGAAAAAAATTAATTGGCTTATGCCAACCGCTAGTTTTATGATTGTTGGACTTCTTTCTCTAGTATTATATTCACCTTCGATAGAACAGCTTTTTGAGTCAATCGTTGATGTCTCTAATACCTCATCAAAAGATGTGATGAAAGAATACCAAAGTCCTATGTGGGCTGCAGTTGAAATTCTTCGATCTATTGCAACACCAAGTTATTTAACTTCGATCAGTATTTTTATAGCAATGGCTTTAACTGGAGTTGGAATTTTTTCAATTTACAAAAAAGAACCCCTAATACCAATTATCTTTATTCTTCACGTTATTTTGCTAATGGGACTACTTCTAGCATTATCGATGAGAATTTGGCCACGATTTTTCTTTATTGACATTGGGTTTATTCTTTTTTTTATGATTCAAGGTATTTATGTTTTATGTGAATACACGTCGACCTTTATAAAAAGCCTTCAACCTCAAAGAGTGGTAAGAAAAAGAATATTCCTTTTTGTTTCTGCATTATTAGTGACAATATTCTATGTGTTAAATCTAAAGAATTACCAATATCCTAAACAAGACTTTAATTCATCCATTAATTATATTAAAAAACATCCATCACAATTGGATAACATCGTAACTCTTGGACTTGCAAGTACACCATACAATAAATATTTTAATATGGATTGGGAGGCTATAGAGTCAAAGGATGAGCTAGAAAAAATAGAGGAAATTGTCTCTGATACAAAGATAATTATCATATTTCCAAGTCGTACATTTCGTAAATATCCTGATATTACAAACCATATTGAAAAAAACTATTTTTTAGAAAAAACATTTAAAGGAACGCTTGGTGATGGAGATATTTTGCTCTATTCGAAATATAGCACTAATTAAAGATAACAATAATTACTGTGTCAATAAACAAAGCATTTTTTTTACTTCATAAATTAAGGGGCTCATAAATTAAGCTTTACTTGCTGTAATTTGTTAGTTAAAGAAATTGTGATGCTAATATGTCGAACCATATCGATCACCGAATAAAAACTTATAAACAAAACCATAACGCAACGTCATTAAGCGCCGCCTTCATATCGCAGTATGAAAATTTATTGTAAGTAACATGCTTCCTGTACTAGCAATTAATACTTCAATTCATATTAAAATCATTTATGAATGAGACAATTAAATAATAGACCAAAAAAGCAAAACATAACATAAAAGCATGAATCATTATAAACGATGTAATATAGTTTATTCATTAATGACAGCAAGCTTCTGATACAGTTGATATTCAATTGTAGTATTTAGACTAGTCTTCCACCACATGTGACTCAAATATCTTACGAGCAGCTTGCCAAGCAGCTGTGTCTATTGAGCCATTTTCATTTAAACAATCGGCAGCTGCCTTAGCCATATACATGGCATGATGAGTGTTATCATGGGCATATAAACCTTGTCGCCCAAAACTTAACAATCCATCAAGATTATCAAGCCATTCATCTACCAATTCAAAATTCTTCTCATAACCTGTTGTATATAATGGGTAAGCAAAAGGAATCTTTTTGAGTTTAATATCAGTAATATTTGAATTAACTTTTAGTCCTGCTTTTGCAAGACCTTCACTAACAAGTGAACCTAATTCCTGCTCAGACATATTCCATAGCTCATCTGTTCTAAAGCACGGTAATTCCGCACATAATACAGTTTGCTCTTTTGGCTCATTAAGGTCACTATAATTTTTTGTTTCTGATATTCGCGTAAACGGTATATCCGTACTTGGAAAATAGTGAGCATCAAATTCTGTAAACTGATCTTGGTCTAGTTGCAAGTATACGAGTATCATTGATCGAAATTCCAGTAGCTCTGCGGCTTTTAGAACTTTAGGTGGAGTCTTGGTATTAATCAATTTAGTTAGAAGGGTTAGAGGAATAGTTGAATATATTTGATTAGTAGGAATTTTTTCAATATAACCTTTCGACTCAACTTCGACATAACGATTAGTCCCATCGAGTTGAATACCGATGATACGGGAGTTCAAACGGATGTCTACACCAGCTTCAATACATTTTTCTTGTAAGGCACGAGAGATTTGTCCAAACCCATAGCGTGGGTAATAAAATACCCCTTTGCTACTCGCACCACCCAATGCGGTACCGCCGGGCAATAGTCGCTTAAACATCTTTCCAATGGAACCAGCTGAAACTCTTTTACGAGCTTGTATTGGGGATAAATAATTAGGATCTACACCCCATATTTTTTTTGCGTAGGGGAAGTAAAAGGTATTACAAATTGTTTTGCCCAGCCCCTGCTTTAGGATTGAAGCAAAACTCTCATTCACTACACTATTAATTGGCTTGCTAGAAAGTAACTTCTTAATGAGATCACCTCCTACTCCAACTACAAACAAGGGGTGAGCCTTAAAAACCAGATCAATAGGGCGTAACGGGAAATGAATCCAACGGCCCATCAATAGAATACGACCATGTCTTGGTCGAACAAGAAGGTCATCACCTAATACTTGCTTAATGCGATCTAGCACCTGAGGCGCAGATGCAGGATGGAGACGATGGCTACCATAATCAACATTGATGCCGCCCATTTCGAAGCTCGAAGCATTACCTCCAACATAGTTATTCTGTTCTACTAAAGTTACCTTAACTCCACTTTCAGCTAACTCTAAGGCAGCTGTTAACCCGGCAGGCCCGGCTCCTAATACCACTACGCTAGTCATAAAGTCTTCTCCGCTAATTTTTAATATATATAAATTAAGGCTAACAACATATGTCGAAAGCGACTCGCTTATTTTTTAACGTCTCTTTCCAACAAAGTGCTCCCCATTATTCCAGCAAATAATCCAGAGAAAATTAACACAGCTTGCCAAGATAGTCCTTGAGCAACCACTGGGGCTACTTCAACACCAAAGGGTACTAAGATGGCACTTAAAGCAACTTCTCGAACGCCTATTCCACCAAGGCTTACCGGAATTAAAGCGATTAATTTAGCTAACGGCCAAGCAAAAAACCATATATATACTGAGATAGTAATACCAATAGCTTCAGCGATTAAAACGTTCAGCATTATAAACCCTGATTGAATTAGTACTGATAGCATAAAGGTAGCAAAAGCAATGTGCGGAGCCGCTGATAATGAAGATAACGCTGTTCTAACTTTTGAGATTTTCTCAACCCAATAAGTTGGTAGCATTGAAAAGGGAATATAACGGATAAAAACAACAACTGATAAAATCCCGACTAATAACGTAGACGCCAGAATATTAGCCCAAGGCCCAACATCCATTTCAAGTGAGTGTGGTATAGATAATCCGGCTACAGTGGTTATTAATATTAATGCAAACGTATCGTTCAAACGATCTGCCAAACTACTAAGCGTAATAGGTATCAATTGACCGTGACGTTGTACAACAACGCCTGCTCGAATAAAATCCCCACCAACTACTGACGGTAAGCATAAGTTAGCGAAAAGCCCTAAACTATGAGCTTTCAACGCTTCTAGAGGATTAATCTTAACATGGACAGTATGTAATAATAATCGCCATTTGAAAGCTGAAAGAACATGTCCAAAGAGGTAACCACTAAAAACAAAAAACCATACTGGAAATGAAATGGATTGTATGGCGTTCAGGAATGATTTAGTAGGTAACCACCAAAATAGTAATAATAGAATACATATGCTCACCACTGCTCGTGGTATTACTTTTATAAGTCTTTTGCCAGAGAGCATGGGGCCAAGACCTCCCCGATAAAGCGAACCGGTCATTTACTGTTGGGGCGCATTGCTACCTTAGAAATTTGGTCTGATAATAATCCCACAGACCATAAGCCTGCTGCACCAAATATACCTAGTAAGGCAGATTCTGACAGGTTTCCAATATATAAATCATAAATAAATTTGCACATGCCGGCGACAAAGAAAATAGCTCCGGCTGGTAAAAATATTTTCAATGGATGGAAATAAACAATAGTCCTAACGATAAGCAGTAAGAAATCAAAAGCATGTCCTGGGCGAATTTTAGATTGACCAATTCGGGCGTGATAATCAATTTTTGAATATTTTACTAAAGAACCACTGCACAACGCAGATAATGTTATCGTGGTTGTAAAGGAAAAACCTTGCGGCAATAAATGTACAAAACGCCGTATCAACGATTTACGCATCACACGTAAACCTGAATTCAAATCAGGTATAGAGCGTCCAGCTAAGTAACCAGCAAGTTTACCTAAAAACCATTTGGCTGGTTTACGTACCAACGGTATGGAGACATTTTCTCCAACTCGAGCACCAACTACCATCTCATACCCAGGTAGTTGATTAACTAATATAGGAATCTGGTTAGCCGGGTATGTACCATCTGCATCAGTGATAACAATTATATCGTGCTTGGATGTGGCGATACCTGCCTTGAGTGCAGCTCCGTAACCTTGGTTCTCAGGTTGTTGAATGACCTGTACTCCTTCAGCTCGAGCCAATTCTGCAGTCTTATCACTAGAACCATCATCAACTATGATTAGCTCATATTTTATATCCGTAGAACTCATTACTTCAACAATTTCACGTATTCCATTGGTAATAGCGCCCTCTTCATTAAAAGCAGGAATCACAATGCTAATGGCTTCGTTTTTTGAATTGATATTTTGACTTGAATCTACCACATCATCTCCTTGAATATAAACCTTGTTCCATTATAAAAACACTATCATTAACTGCCTTAATATTTGATTAAAATATCTTTCTATTTGGTTAAAGATGTTTTCATTTTAATAAAAGCAGCAAATACACATTGATAAGCATGTGACTGATCATGCTTTTAAACCTAAATATTATGTTGCTACTTATGGTAATTGAAGTATAGACATAGTTTTATATATGTAAACTAAAAAGTAGATAATTGCACAAGCAATATAAAGTTAATTGGTCGTATTAATTGGCTGTGGTTTAACTTCTATTGTTAATAGAATAAGTAATCTCCAATCAAAATGATTGGATAAATTTGCTTTTACATGTAGTGTTTTTTATACCAATCAATAAATAATGACACCCCTTCCATCAGACCTACTGTAGGTTTATAGCCTATTTCGTTTTCAAGACGACTAATATTTGCATATGTTCTGACCATATCTCCATCTTGCATTGGCATATAGTTCTTTACCGCCTTTCTATTAAGTGACTCTTCAATGCATTTTATAAATTTTTCTAGCGCGACTGGTTGATTGTTACCAATATTATATATTTGGGCAAGTGATGAGGTGGTCTTATCGGATAAGTTTTCATTTGATGGAACAATATCTTTAATACGAAAAATCCCCTCAACTACGTCATCTATATATGTGAAATCACGTTGCATTTGACCATTATTGTATACGTTAATCGCTTTTCCATTAGCGATAGCATTAGCGAATAAAAATGGTGCCATATCAGGGCGCCCCCATGGCCCATAGACAGTAAAAAATCTTAAACCAGTAACTCGTAAGTTATATAAGTGTGAATAAGTGTAAGCCATTAACTCATTAGATTTTTTAGTAGCAGCATAAAGGGATAAAGGAGAGTCAACGTTATCACTTTCACTAAATGGTACTTTTCTATTAGCACCATAGACTGAACTAGATGAAGCATAAACCAGATGTTCAACGTTATTATGACGACAACCTTCTAAAATATTGGCAAATCCGACTATATTGGAATCAATATATGCCATTGGATTTTCAATAGAATATCTTACTCCAGCTTGTGCAGCTAGGTGAATAACACGTTGGAATTTCTCTTTCTCAAATAGTTTCGCAATATTATCACGGTCACACAAATCCATTTTTCTAAAAATAAAGTTATTCAAATAGTCTAACCTTTTTAAACGTTCTAACTTTAAATTTGGATCATAATAATCATTAAGGTTGTCGAGACCAACAACATCGTGCCCATCATTGCTTAACCTTTCAACCACATAATGTCCAATGAATCCTGCCGCACCAGTTATCAGATATTTCATATTAAATTTGGGGTGTACTAATTGATAACCCTCTTCCGATGCAGTAATAATCGATCCCTAGTTTTTTAACTTTATTTGGTTCGTACATGTTTCGTCCATCAAAAATAACAGGGCTTATTAATGTATCTTTGATTAAGTTTAAATTAACCGCTCTAAAATTTTGCCATTCAGTACAAATCACCAGAGCATCCGCACCGCTTAATGCTGCCTCTTTCGTACCCATAAGAGTTAGGTTTGTTCGATTACCGTATATGCGTTGAGCTTCTTCCATTGCTTCAGGGTCAAAAGCTTGTATAGATGCACCTTTAGCCCAAAGGGACTCCATTACTACATGGCATGGTGCCTCTCGCATATCATCAGTTTTGGGTTTAAAAGAGAGGCCCCATAAAGCAAAAGTTTTCCCAGAAATATCACCTTTAAAATACTGGTTAATATATATCATCAATTTATTTTTTTGATGTTTATTAATTGCTTCAACGGCTTGTAGCAATTGAGGTTTATAACCAACTATTTCAGATGTTTTGCTAAGGGCCTGCACATCCTTTGGAAAGCATGATCCACCATAACCACAACCTGGATATATAAAGTGATATCCAATGCGTTCATCTGACCCAATACCCTGGCGAACATATTCTATATCGGCACCAATTTTTTCAGCAATATTAGCCATTTCATTCATAAAACTAATTTTGGTAGCTAGCATGCAGTTTGCTGCATATTTAGTTAATTCAGCACTCCGTGCATCCATAAAAATAATTCGGTCGTGATTTCGGTTGAAAGGTGCATATAATTCCTTAAACGTGTCTTGAATTTGTAATTTGTTGTCATTAAAGCGAGTTCCAACAATGATTCTATCAGGTCTTATACAATCTGCTACTGCTGAGCCCTCTTTCAAAAATTCAGGGTTCGAGACAACGGAATATGATAAATCGCTATGTCGACTTCTTAGTGTGTCATTTATCGTTTCAGCAACTTTGTCTGCAGTTCCTACTGGTACAGTCGATTTATTAACTATAATCTTGGGAGAATCCATATGTGTGGCAATTGTTTTTGCTACTGCAATAACATATTGTAAATCAGCAGACCCATCTTCATCAGGAGGTGTCCCTACCGCTATAAATTGCACATTAGCAAAATTAACACCTTCTTCAGCGTTACATGTAAAGCGTATACGCCCCTCATCGTAATTTGTTTTTACTAACGGAGTTAAACCTGGCTCAAAAATTGGGATGACACCTTGCTTAAGTTTATCGATTTTAACTTTATCAACATCGACACAACAGACATTGTGGCCTACTTCCGATAAAACTGCGGCCTGCACTAAACCAACATAGCCTATTCCAAACACAGTAACATTCATTGTTATATTTTTTCCTTGTTTTTCATAACGAGAATTAAGAAATAATAAATCGTTAAATATCCATTTCTAAAATTGTAGACTATTATAAGTTTTTCATAACATCAGAATATTAGCAAAACATAGGGGTTTCAACTTTGCTGTACAATTTTGGTTTTCGATTAGTTTTTAATATTTAGCCTTAAGCTTTAGTTTTGCAGGTTTTTGTAAAATGCCTTTCAAATAACGCAAATGCAAAAGCTATTGAACTATAAAGGTAATAAAATTGGTGATATAAAAAACCACAACATGTGAATATCGCACCTTTTTTATGATAAAAAAAGTTAATAAAGCCACTATTTGCTAATAACGCAATAATCAATATTGCTAGAGGTGCCCACCAGGTTAACAGACCAAGCACGGATGCAAACGATGATAAGACTAACAATATTGATAGCCCTGCCCTAAGGCGCTCACCTACTCCAACATTGAGGTCGTTTGTTAACTGCCCCTGTCTAATAAGAAGTCGTGACCATGGGAGGGCCCGACGGAAAAACTCAGTATGAACTAGGTTGATAAAACGCCACACTTTTAGATGCTTACATTGCAGCTCTGGTACCAATGATATACGCCCTCCTGCATTCCTAATACGATAGCCTAATTCAATATCTTCAACAGAAGGAAATTTGAATTGTACAATGTCAAACCCACCTAACGCTATGAATTCTTTTCTCTTGATAGCACCACAGCCAGACCAAAAAGTTGAAGCATTTCGGCTGGCGTTTTGATGATAAAAATGGTGAACCATGTTTTTATATTGAGATAAAAAATTTTGGGCTGGAGGAGTGTCATCATACGAACCAAAAACAGCTACAACCCCATCTTTTTTAAATTCTTTTTTAAGAATATCTGCAACGTTATTATTGACAACAACATCAGCATCTATAAACCAAACAATCTCTCCTTTGGCCAGCTCAACAGCAATATTACGTGCTGCTCCGGGTCCTTTTCGTCCACCCGATTCAAGAACTGTAGCACCAAATTTTTGTGCTAACACCATTGACTCATCAGACGATCCATCATCAATAACAATTAATTCGAGAATTTCCCCTTTTTCTAACATATCGGCTAAAGGTGGTAAGCTTTTCTCAAGAAAACCTATTCCATTATAAACAGGCATAATGATGCTGATAGTTAGATCAATTTTATTTTTTTCCATTAATTTGTTCTCTTATCGATTTATAATAATTCAGATTTGATCAGGAACCAAAGCAATTTAGAATAGAGCCAACTAACTAGAGACAACAGTATAAATATCATTCGATTTTTTATAAAAAAATACAAAATCAATTTTTACTGTCTCTTAAGTCAAATTCCTGTACGTTAGTAATAAGAAAATATGATGCACATAAAAGTGTCGAATACTCATAGTCCTTCACTGGTGTCTTCGAATCGAACGGATAAGACTACGGTTTTTTAGATATGTTATGCCTAGTGGTTTATTAATTCTCGAATGAAGCCAATTTGACTGTAAATAGTAACTATCTAATCTTGGAAGTAATGACTGATCATCATTCTCATTCAAGAAGCCCAGAAATGTAGTGGCACTAGCTGTGTATCGCGTTGATATAAATCTGCGTACTCTTTCATCACGAAGCCCATAAGGATAGGCAAAATATTTAGGTTTTCTACCCATTTTTTTTTCTATAATTTCGTCACATAACAAACACTCATCTTGTATTTCTTGAATAGTAAGTGCGTTTAATTTTGGATGCGTGTGAGTATGCGCATCAATAGAAACACCGGCCGAAGCACATTCAAAGATTTGATCCCAATTCATCATCTTAAACCTGGGGGAATTATGTGATTGTGTTAACCAATTATTTTCCCTACCAACCACACTAGTGGTTAAAAATAAATGTGATTGGACAGAAAATTTTTTTAGTACGGGTAGTGCGTCAGTATAAACAGACTCCATTCCATCATCAAAAGTTAGTGTTATTCCATTTGAACAGTTTTTATCTAATAACTCATCTAGAGGAAGTATAGGTATTCCAGATTGTATTAGAGACTTAATTAAATGGAAAAATTTCTTTGGATGAAAAGAAAGAACTGAGTTTGTAGCATCGATGCTATGAAATGTAATAATAGCTTTCATAATTAGTTGATTATTCGCCTAGCCAGCTGAATGCCTTTTGTTGTACGAATAATTTTGCAATGATTAATCTAACATTATGTTTATTGAAGTAAAAAACCTTTATTCTGCTTAAGTTTTTGTTGATCAATTGATAGCAATCTACCGTTCTAATTGCAATTTTTCATAAAAGTAAAGTGAATAATTTTAAACCCATTTAAGTTGTGTGTTTTAGCAGTATATTACATATAACGAAACGTAACGCTACATAAACTATTAACTCAATTTACTTACCAAGTTTTTCTAAGTGCATCATATATCCTTAATTATATTAAAGAAGAGCTAAAGACTGCTGTGCATCAAACAAGGTTTAGCTCGTCTACCCTAATAAACTGCTAGTCAACAACAACCTTCTTTGATTTGTAATGGTCTCGTTGAGGACCACTTAATATTTTTTCTTCATGATAAGTTGATTCAGTATTGACTGCCATATGATCAACTGGGTAACCAAGGATTTTTCGCCCCAACATTAAACCCATTTCAATGGAGTGATCTGAGTTGTTATATCTGAATGAACCACCTCGGCCAGCTATATGTAAACCCTCAAATTGAGCTACAAAGTCATTTACAATTTTTGTTTTTTCGCCATATTGTAAATCATAAACTGGGTAGGCTTGTCTCGTACGAATAACAGCCCAACCATCAACTTCATCACGTGTTACAAAATGTAGTTTGTCGACTAAATCCTCTACACAGCGTTGCGCAACCTCATCATCGCTTAATGACCACAACTTGTCACCAGCTGTACAAAATACTTCCAGAACTAAAGATGTGTGATCATTATCTGGGACCATATCAACGCTCCAATTTTTTGGCTCATGCAAACGCCCAAAAATTAAATCCTCGTCTTGTAAATATAGCCACGTATCTTTTGAAACCTGTTGTTTTTTAAACATTACATTAACAGTAATCAAGTCTCGAAATTCCATGCTCTTGGCAGCATCAATGACTTTTTGGTTAGCTTCTGGCCTAATAATTTGTGCTAAAACACCAAGCGGAATAGTAGAAACAACTGAATCAGACCTTACCGATGAATTATTGCCATCTTTTGTGTAGATCACTTCAAAGTCACGAGGCCCATGGTAAACGACCTCGGTAACTGTTGAATTTAACAAAATTTTATTGTCATCGACTTCAAGGATATCCTCCGCAAGCCTTTCACAAATCCTAGCAAAACCCTTCTTAGGATACATAAATTCATCGACTAAACTAATCACCTTATTTTTGCTGTGGATTATTGCTTCACGAACAATGGTTACAATATTTAATCCTTTGCTACGTTGGCTAACCCAGTCAGAAGATAGTTCTTCACAGGGCTTTCCCCAGACTTTTTCCGTATAGATTTTGAAAAACATCTCATAAAGTTTACTGCCGAATTGCTTTGTGTAAGCTTGTTTCATGTTTATTACGGGCTTATCAAATACTGAATAAACAATAAGTGATTTAAAAAAGGTAATACCTGCAATAAATATGGTTAAAGGACCTGCTTTTGTAACAACATCGGAGATACTTAATGGATAATTAAAATACTTCCCACCATAGTAAATTCGGCTAACCCTATTTACCATAACAATTTCATTTTTCATTAAACGACGGAACCAGTTATTTAGTTCTTCATTTTGCGTAAACCAGCGATGCCCACCTAAATCAAAACGATACCCATCAACTTCGACTGTCCTGCATAAACCACTGACATAGTCATTTCTTTCTAATACTGTAACTTGGGTTCCATTTGAACTCAATTCGTGACCTGTCGCCAAACCTGCGGGACCAGCACCTAAAATACAAACATGTTTAGCTGGTTCTAGTCTCTCGGGCTCTTTTGTTTTTGGTTTATAGTAAACCAGCCTTGGTGTTTCATTGTTTCTATAATTTGAAATTTTATTATACGCAAGACAAAAAACCCTAAAAATTAGATATGTAATAGTAAACAACCCAAGCGCACCAACAAGGCTTCCTAAAAGGCTGACAGAGTATCCAGGCAGGTAAAAAGATAATAAACTAGCATGGACACTTTCATTAGCAGTACCTCTAAAAACTAGAAAATTAGTTGATATAATTAATAATAAAGAGACACTACAACCTATAGCTAATGCGATTGAATGACTTTCTAACTTTAATATTTGTGGTTTAAAGAATATATTAGATTCTTGATTATCATTTATTACATCAGCGATCTTAGTACCAAGGGACCTGGCATAAGTGAAATAAAGAAAAGAACCAAATAGTCCACCAACAAAAAACGCCCAAGCAAAACCAATAAAAGCACCGGGAATAGAAACCGAATAACCAATAAAAAAAACACTTAATAAGCCTAAGAGGTCCCCGCCACCGTTCAAATGAGATATTAATGTTGCAACAAAAAGGGATAAACCTGAGACTGTGCCAAAAACAACACTTAATAATTTTAAATTTAATCTAATTGCTGCATTCAGAAAGGCAACGTTTAAATTTTCTTTTTGATCATCCATTTCTTTAACAAACTCCATAAAATATTAGTTTATAATTCAAAAAATGACTAAATATATAGTCAAGTCATTTTTGAATATATAAAACCAAGTTAAGAATCAATCAATTTTGAATAAATTGATTTTATTCATTAATATCGCTAAATATAAATAATGGGTAAGGTTCCATAGAGCTCCGAAAAACCAACCTAAGATCGCTCCAATCACGCTCATGTATGCTGAGCCAATTATATTCCCATACCATGACAGGTTATAGCCGGGTAGATAATAATTTAGAGCTGCTAACTCAGGTCCCGCAATTGGGTTTGATGCATTACCTTTAATAATAGAAATTGCAGTCACCAAAAACATGGAAAGAAAGAAAATAATACCTAAAGATAATGAAAAAGCCGTTTTATCAATTTTTGAAAAAACAGCATTCAAAACAACTCTTTCATTTAAATTAAACTCTGTAACCATAATTTTCAGTCCCTATGTGATTTACCTACCAGACGGTTCAATAATTTCCCTAATACGAAAGTAAGTCTAGCAGTCAATAAAAATAAAACAAGAGGGGAAAAAATTCCTTTATGAAACGTTTAATTGTTTTCGCACCAAATTGATCAATAAATTAAAGTTCAATATGTATTTTAAAAAACCTAGTTCTGAACAAGCTACAATTAATATTTTCTTCAAAGATAATAACGGAGGGTTAAGCCATGATGCTAGGTTATTAACTAATATTTTAAAATCGGCAGGATTTCTAATTTTTCACAATGGAAAACCGATAAATCATAATAAAAAATTTAAACTAAAAAATTATTGTATTAAGTCTATACGCTCATTAATAGGTTTAAAACCATACTCAGAAAAAAAGAAATGTACGCTATCTATTCATTTGGAATCAATTGCTAAATATAACTTAAGAAGTGCTAATAAAAATATCTTTATTCCAAATTTAGAGTGGCTACGAGAGGCCACGTATGATTTGCTTTCAGAGATTGATCTTTTTATATGCAAGACAAGAAGTTCATTTGAATTTTTTAATGAAAGAAGCTTGCCAGCAGTTTACACAAGTTTTTCTAGTATTAGGCCTAACAGTGATAGGTATAAGCAGAAGCCTAATACATTTATTCATATTGCTGGGAATAGTACTGAAAAAGGTACATTAGAGCTTCTTCAATTATGGTCAAAACACCCAAAGTGGCCTATTCTAACCGTTGTTACTCGCGATGCAGATTATGTACATAAATTTAAAACGAACAATATTAATCTTATCAATAGGTTTTTAGAACAAAGTAAGTTAGAGCAGTTGCAAAATGAATCAGAAGTTCATTTATGTCCGTCTGAAGCAGAAGGTTTTGGTCATTACATCTGTGAACCATTAAGTTTAGGTGCAATTGTTGTAACTGTTGACGGTTTCCCAATGAATGAGCTAGTACAACCTGAGCGAGGATTTTTGGTTCATTCTATCCATCAGGAAAGACTTAGGTATGCAAAAAAATTTACATTTGATCCAAAGGACTTAGAAAAAAAAATTGAATTTATACTAAAAATGTCACCAAATGAAAAAGAGAAGATGAAAAAAAATGCTATAGAATGGTTTAATAGAAATCATTCCTTTTTTCATAATAAATTTTTGAGCACTATTGAAATATTCATATGCAAATAATATATATTTGCATTAAATGTTTCCTTTGCTCAACCATTCATAATGAAGCCTTATACCTTGCCTCAAACTATATTTTGGAAACCAATTCAAGCTATTTTTAGCTAAAGTATTATCTAAAACAACTTTTTTAACATCAAAGTCTCTTTTCTTATCAAAAATAACCTCGGCTTTTGTAGCTGCGCATGATTCAATTTCTTTTATAATATCAATTAAAGAATACCCGAGACCACTACCAATATTAAATGTGCCAGTTGTTATATTTAGGTCAATTGTACGCATGCAGGCTGAGACCACATCTGAAATATAAATATAGTCACGCATTATTGAACCATCTCCCCAGATTTTGATATTTTCTCCATTTATGATCTGTTTAATGAAGGTCCCAATAACTCCTTGTGAACCAAGATGTCCTTGTTTTGGGCCATAAGGGTTAGAAAGTCTAAAAATCACTGGTTGTAATCCGTACAACTGCTGATTCATAAAAAGGTGATGTTCAATAGCTAATTTAGTGATCCCATATGAACTAATTGGATGTGTTGGGTGGTTTTCAGTCATAGGTATATTAATAGGATTGCCATATACGGTTCCACCTGACGAATAATAAATGATTCGTTTTACACCCACTTCACGCATGGAATTGAAAAGCTTAATAGAGTTAATTAAGTTTACTTGTATGTCAGTAACAGGGTCCAAATTAGATGAACTAGGGATTGTACTACTTACAAGATGTATAACGAGATCAATACCTTCTAAAGCACGAGTAACGGCAATTGAGTTGCCAAAATCAGCTTGAATATACTCTACTAAACTAAAGTAGCGATTCCGCCTATCTTGAAAGGAACGACCTAGAACCCTCACATGATGTCCAGATGTAAGAAGGGCATCTACAATATGTGAACCAATAAATCCCGTACCACCTAATACTAAAACGCGCACAGCCATACCTCCTTATAACTTCTCAAACAACAGCTCTGCTCTTTTAAGACCAACATTTTTCCATAATAATGTATCAGAATGTATTAGTGCTGAAACTGACATGGAATGCCTTAATTCCGTAGATTCAGCAAGCTGTTTTAAGGCGCTGACCCAGGCAGGTTTATCATGTGGGTCAATAACATATCCATCCTGGTTGTGTCTTACTACACCTTCTCCACCCATAGGAGAAACAATGCAGGGCAACCCTGCCCCAAGTGCTGCGTATGTCACGAGCGGACTACCCTCTTCTAGGCTTGGAAGTATAAAAACATCGGCATTCTTATAAACCACATCAATATCTGCAATAAAATCGATAAATTGAATATCATTTCTTTGTTGATATTGAGTTATTAGATCCTTAATTGATTCTTCGATATTACCGACAATTTTTAATGTCCCATCTATGTTAGCTTCTTTCCAATACTCTAAAAGTAAGTGAACGCCTTTTCTCAGACCTACTCGTCCAACAAAGATAACCTCAATGGGGTTATTCTTATCGGGGTATTTTTTAGTTTTATTAAATTGTTGGTATTGATGCAAACCATAACTAGACTCTAAAATTTTATTTTCATCTACACCACAAACCAATAAAGATTTCGTTACTGATGGACTAGGGCTGTAAACATAGTTACATAAATTAAGTTTTTCAACTTCCTCCTGAATACTTTCCTCAGTTATGATGTGTGTATCACTAAGATGCATTTTTTTAGATTCAATTTCTAAAATATTTTTACTCACCATTTGATGACAATTGATGTTTTCAACAATAATTACATTACCTTTTTTTTTTACCCTATTAAAAAGTTTTATCGAAGCACCGGGCCAAAGGTAAATTATATCGTTTGTCCTAATTTGGGTTATAAAGAACATCTCGCTTAAAGAATGAATCACTTTTTTAGAAAAAAGTTTATGCACACCACGCATAATTAAAAAAGGTATCAGTTTTTTTATAATCTTTGATCTAATTTTTTTATCGATAGATGAAGTTATCAAAACAGATTCAAATTTTGCACCATTCATTGCATCTGCAATTGAAAGTGCTGCATGACCGATACCATAAGTAGTAATGTGGTTTGGGAAGAAAGTTAAAAGTCTATATTTCTCAGGCATAAAACTGGGTTAAAAGTTAAGTTTTTGTATACATTTCCTAAGCAATAAACTCTTACTCCTAGATTGCATATTAGGTTTAATAATCATTTCTTTAACCAAGCTATTCTTTATAAACAATCGAAGAAGTTAACCAAAAAAATCATCTTGGCGCATTTTTATTAATGTAGGTTCTATTTTTGGGTCAAAGCTCCCTTCTCTAGCTTGAATAAGCCCGCACCATGGTAATGTTTTGGTTTTTTTTTCTAGCCGTTCAACCAGTTCATCAAGTCTCCCAATTACCCTGGCAGGAACTCCTCCAACGATGACTCCTTCTGGAACATCCGAGCTTACAACAGCTCCAGCAGCAACAATCACATTCGGGCCGATTGTTACATCAGGTAAAATAATAGCTCCATGACCAACAAAAACGTTATCTTTAATATCCACTTTTCCAACGCTATCTAGCTTTTTACCATAAGCTTTGTTTAATACAGCAACAGAACCGTCATGACCAAGAACCGTGCAAGCAGTAAGCATTACATTATTTCCTAATTTCGTGTATTCAGGGTTAGTAACGTTAGTATACGGCCAAAGTGTACAGTTCGACCCAATTGCGTAAAACCCTCCCCATTTCTTTTCATATTCTGTGTATTCCGAAGCGGATGGTTTACAAAACCTAAGATAAAAACTTTTAAATTTACCTGTTTTAAAAGCTATATTTCTTATTATTTTTTTAATCATAAGGATGATATAACTCGTTCTAACTCTATAACCTTATCTTCCCATTTATAAGAAAGGGCTTTATTGTATGCAAGGTCTGACATGTTAACCCACTGTGTAGCTTCCATAATACAAACTTTTTCCATGGCTGATAATAACCCATGAATGTCACCAATATCTACTAACAAACCACCGCCTAATCTTAATAAATCAGGAGCTGCTCCACAACGAGTACCAATAACTGGAGAGCGACAAGCCATTGCTTCAAGGATTGGCAACCCAAAACCTTCAACACTACTTGTAAATAACCAAGCATCACATCGACTATATATTTCTCTTATCTTATTCTGAGTTGGCTGAGGAATATAATCAGCATCTTCAGGTAAACCTTTTACTTTTTCCATTTCCTCAGTGCCGAAGGCCACAAGCCTTATAACAGGGTATTTCATTTTAAGTTTATTAAATGCGTCAAGTGCCAATTGACTACCTTTATATTGACGCTCTGAATACATCATTCCAAAAGTAGTCACTAAATTCTTATTTCGCTTTGGCGCGTAAAAAAGGTTGTGGTCAACAGCATTACTTACAATAGAAATATCGTATTGCTGGTATTCATTTTTTAAAGTTTCTGATAACCATTGAGCAACTACAATTTTCTTGAATGGCAGCATAAATGTTGCTTTAACCCGGTCAATAGGTAACCAATCATGAATCTCATAATGCTGTATGAAATATACTTTCTTGCCTTTGGTTTCAGGAAATTTGGCTAGCCACTCTGCAGTTATCCAAAAAGTTGCAATAATAACATCTGCATCAGGAACATCATTTACTTTTATCGGGCCACTTTTATCTAAGACTTTTACTTCATAGTTAGAATGTTCAAAAAATGTTTTATCAAAATTTTTTTTATGCTTATAGCCTTTCCAGTTTAGGAAGGATTTAACCTTTTCTTTCAGGGTAGGCTGCTTTTCACTTGGTGATACCACAGTTACATCATGTCCTCGCTTTGTTAAGAGATTAGCGTAAGTTGCAATAACTCTAAGACCGCCTGTTAAATTCAAACCAGAAACAATAAAAGTAATTTTCATATTATCTTTTTATCAAAATCATAATAATGTTTTTCCATACCAACCAATAAAATGGTTTTTTAATGCATGCCTTAATACAAACAGCTAAAGCGGCTAGTTTTCTTTTGTTTTTATGTAATCTCCAGGACTCTCCAATCATATAACCGATAATTTGCATTGTACTATCTGTTGGCTTGCTATTAATTAATGGTGGTTCAGGCGGCTTCCCTCTTTCTAGGTCATCATGCCCTGTTATTAATCTTTGTTTTAAAAAATTACGAGCTGCCTCCTCATAAAACACTCGCTTATTAGAGCTTTGAACGTGAGTAATTGAGTCTTTATGTATACGATAGAAGTACATATTCCTCGGTGTATAACCAATAAAGCCTTTCTGTGCTAGGCGAAGTTGCATATCGATATCTTCTGCTGTTATAAAGTACTCACGATACCCTCCAAGCTCATCTAAAATTTCTTTTTTTATTAAGTACGTCCCTAGATGTGTTCGGGTTTTTCCGCTTAAAATTTCTGTCGTAATATCACATTCCAATTCCCCAGATTTGAATTCCGCAATGACCATACTTTTTTCATCCATGCTACAAAATTTTCCGGATATGGCAATAAAATCTAAATTGGAAGCAAGCCAATCTACTTGAAACTTAAGCCTGTCTAAAGGATAAGTATCATCAGAGTCGCACCGACAAATATAATCACCTACAGCATATTTAAGCCCTATATTTAACGCTGCCGAAATGCCTTTTTCATGTCCTTTTATTATTTTTATCCTACTGTCCGAAAAAGACTTTACTAAATTTACGCTATTATCTATAGAGCCATCATTAATAATGATCAACTCAAAGTATGAAAAAGTTTGAGCAAGTAAAGATTTAATTGTTTCTTGGATAAATGCCTCAGAATTTTTCATTGGCATTAGTATGGAAACTAAAATTTTGTCGGTCATTTATAACCCAAGTTGCTGTAATGATAAGTAACCTGTGGCATAACACAGAAAGAACAAAGGGAAAAAACGTATTTCCTTTTTCCAATCTAGCAGCTTATATTTTTTCATAATTAAAAAAAGGAGTGGTAATTCGACAATTGAGTTTAACGCAATAGCAAATACTGCACCTTCAATACCAAAAAATATATGTGCTATAGGTACAGTAACGAACAACGCAACTGATGAAGTTGCTGTTAATTTCATAATTACCCTAGAGTCTCCTAATGCAAGCACACATGTCCCCGCCATAGTAATCCCTACAAAGATTGTAGCTAATGATAGTGACTCTAACATCCACCCAGCATCTATATAACGATCATCATAAAGTAGCTCAATAAATAAATGGCCAGAACTTGCTAAAAACCCCACGACTATCATCACTACAATATCTACTCTAGAACGTATTTTATAATAAATAGTTTGTAATTCTGTTGGTCTAGTTCTTACTACTTCACTTAGGACTGGATAAAAAACAGAAGACATTACTTTATGAACAATATTTCTAAAAGCTGTAGCAAGAAAGAATGCTATTGTGTAAATTCCTAATTCTTCAGGAGTTAATAAGCCACCTAAAATGAGCCTATCACCTTGACCTGCAAAAAATGTAAAAATTGAAGCTCCAAAAATCCACTTCCCAAAATTAAAAATATCTTTAACTGCACGAGTATCCCACGAAATTTTATTTCTTTCACCGAATGATGGTAAGTGTGACATTAACATTTTTACAAATGATGAAAGGATTGTTCCGATAACTAAAGCCCAAATATTCTCAAGTAAATAAGCTAAAAAGATCATACATATTAGACCAATAAGCTGACTAAAAACATCGATCAAACCAATCTCTTTAAGTCTTAAATCTTTATTCAAAAGAGCCAAATTAATCGAGTTAAATCCTGCAATAAGTGCTGTTATTGACATTACAGCTATTATTAGTGGTAATTCAGGTACTGAATAAACGGATGTGTCGGCGAATATTTTAAAGCTCTCTAATAAATAAAAAGCCGCAGCTATTCCTAGTAAAACTAAAGTTATTAATCCTCCGCGTAAAATTTGTATAGTCCATGCTGTGTTAACATAAGATGGCTTATTAGAGTGCTTACTTTGAATTATATATTGAAAAATCCCTAAATCTGAAAACATTGCTATCCCTACTAATAAAACTGAGACTATTGCCATAACACCAAACATCTCGGGTACGAGTAATCTTGTCAAAATAAGGTTACCGCCTAATCGGAAACCTTGGGAAAAGACGTAGCTAACGATAACCCAGTTACTAGAATTCAAAGCACGTTGTTTTAGTGTTTTTTCCATTAATTTATTTTTATTCCAGCTAAATATTTGACTGCTTTGATTAAGGCATTTACTTAAGAATTCTGGTGAATAACTAAGGCAGCGAAATTATAGGCATAATTAGAACGATTTGTTTAAAAGAAAGAGCTGACTTGGGAATTAATGACATAGTTGTAAATGGTTTTTTTAATTCACGGTATGTGAAAAAATTTTAGAAAAAGCAAATAGGTTTATGGTGCCACTTTAAATTTTAATACATTCCATTTTACTCAATGCAAATATCCCTTACCTCCATATCAGCAAGCCTTGTTTAAAATGAATTTAGTATTGAGAGATCTGTTTTTTTATCTGTATTACTCTTTCAATTAATCTTTTGTATTTATTGATAGCGTGCGTCATATAGCGCTCCTCTATTCAACCTTATAACTTCTTCAGCTCTCCCTAATAAAACCCCTGATATAAGCCAAAGCCATGGTGATAATGAAGCATTTGGTAATTGGTCTATCATAATTATTCCAATCAATACTGCATGTGCAGCAAGTAATTTTTTCTCTGGTTCCGATTTAATTACTTTAAATGCAGTAAATGCCTTAAAGACTGCTGATGCTAATAAGCCAAATTCAGCTAAAAAGCCTAATATACCAAATTGCCCAAAAGTTATAATCCATCTTCCGTCAGTTGTTAGTCCAGCAAAACGATTACGCCCCCATCCACCCCAACCAAAGAAGAATTTAGCCCTAGCATGCTCTAGCAAAAGTGTTTCATTATCAAATCGAAATTGAAGTGACTGGGCACGTGCTTCATCTATTGATCTAGCAATATTAAGAATTTCTTGGTGAGGAAATAATTTCATAATAGACATTGATGGATAGAGTAAAGCTAATAAAACAAGACCAACAGCCACTTTAATCTGTAATTTAGGTTTTATCTTCTTAATTAACAAAAATGCAAAAATACCATATAGCAATGAAGCTATGCTTTTGCAAAATACCAAAACAACAAGTAAGTAAGAACTAACCATCGCTGATGAGAAATTTCGTATTTTTACTTTACAATTCCATAAGGCTAAAGATGATATTAGAACTATAACTGTAAAAAAAGAGACCCAAAGCCCATGCCCCATAAAAACTACTGGTCGAAATCCGCCATAGCGATATTGTTGAATAAAACTATGTGGGAAATAGCCAAAAAAAGTTCTATGTAATTGTGGGCTCATTCGAATTTCATAAAACATTAATAATGAATAAAATAATCCAGCAACAACTAGGAATTTAAACATTATTAACTGCTCATCATAAGTTCTAAATAATGCTCTACCAATAAAAAACGGAAGCACTAATAGACCTTGATTAATAACTAATGACAAACCATCGTAATAAGACAGTCCCCGCAAATAACTTCCCCCACTTATAACCGCATTCGAATTAAGTAGCGCGGTTATAAAAGGGATAAATATATACAATATAACCAAGAATTTTATTTTACCGAGTCCTTTGAATAAAGGTATTCGTCTATTCTTTATTAGTAAGATACAAAATAAAGCCGAGATGATAGGCACAGTATCTTTACCTAGTGGTGGAACCATAGGTAAATCAACTTCTGTTTTAGCAGCTAGAAACATAAATCCACCTATTATCGTTAATAAAGAAGCAAGCTGAATATTCTTGGTTCTATAAAAATAGATGGCGAGTAATGGCCATGCGGTTAAAACTACATAAGCAAATGTGTTCCCCATTATTAAATGTTAAGAAGTGACAGTATTAAAATTCCATTTTGCATATTTCAATTGCTCCATTTTCGATTATGTATAAATTGTAGTTGAGGATAAATTGTTTGTAAGTAGAAAGTTAAATTCAATAAGTTATAACAAGATTGATATTATTTGATTTATAAAGACAAACATAAAAAAAGCATGTCCTTAAAGACATGCTTTTTTATACGTAATGACTACCTGAAACTGAAGATATTCCCTTTGTTCCTAAGAAAAATATATCATTTCATCGTAATAGACAACGCCCATCATGTGAAACAGCTCGACACTTTCTAAAGGGATTATTATATTTTGTTAATTTTTTTTCCAATAAACAATTCTTTTTCTTACTATTGGGGCCATTTGAAGAAATATTTGCGTCCATTGAATTACATTGATAATCCTCTAGGTTAACAGCTATTAATTCACTCTTATGTTGCCCTCCTGCTTCTAAAGATTTTTTTATTAACTTGTTACTTTTCCTTCTCAGGCTATTTGTTTTCTTCTTAGTTGAATTACGATTAGATATATCACCCTTATTAGCCCATGAATTAGAACTTTCTGTTTGTTTTATATCACGCTCAGACAACTCTTCGTCATCATTAGCTGACCATGAACTATCATCTTCAGCTTGCTCTATATCACGCTCAGACAACTCTTCGTCATCATTAGCGGCCCATGAACTATCATCTTCAGCTTGCTCTATAGCACGCTCAGACAACTCTTCGTGATCATTAGCGGCCCATGAACTATCATCTTCTGCTTGCTCTATATCACGCTCAGACAACGCTTCGTCATCATTAGCTGACCATGAACTATCATCTTCTGCTTGCTCTATATCACGCTCAGACAACTCTTCGTCATCTTGTAATAAAAAACTATTGGTTTCTGTGTTCAGAGCAACGTTGACGTCTGAACTAAATGTTGTACCTAACATATGCTTAGTACAAGTATTAGATGAGACATCTAAATTAAGGTTAGCGTCCTTTTTATCAATACAGGCAATATGTGCCGTATCAGGTTGATCTATAATGTTTCCAGTTACACTGTAAAGGTGACTACCACCAACTCGGACTCCAGAGGCACCACCACTTCCAAGCCTGACTATATTATTCTGAATTCGAACATTTTTTGATTTAACGGTATTTTCAGCCCTATTTGGCACAGAGATTCCTGTTGTCAAAGTGCCTGACGGATCAAGAATAGTGTTCCCTTCAATCGTTGCATCAACACACGAGGCACACCCAATAGCTAACCCACCGAGATTCTCTATCGTATTATTTCTGATCGTTAGACTATTAAATACTTCTTCCGAGGCATAGCCTGGGTCTATTGCAATCCCCCAACAGCCCAATCCAGCTGTACCTTCATCTTCTTTAATGATATTGTTTTCAATAAGCACATTATTCATTAGCCCATGCCCAACCAATGATACCCCTTTACATTGACCATTGATGACCGCTGATTTGTAAAGTATATTCCCACGAACAATAACATCTGAAGTCACATGACCAGACTTGCCTGACAGATAAATATTATGGTTAAAGACTGCTTTTTCAAACCCATTATTTTCAAAAACATTATTTTCAATCAGCACACCGACACCACCACCTAACCAGCCCTGTCCATAATTATTAATAATGGTTGAGTCTCGTAACACAAGTCTGTCATTCGTACCATTAACAGTTGATGAGGTGACAGTATTAGCGCCTGCTGAATAAACACCTATACCAAACCCTTGAATGTGTACATTTTCAATGGTGACATCATCAACGTCATTGTAAAGCTGAATACCAAATAACGTAGTTTTATCTGATACTAAGGCTAGGTCTTTAATTACGTAGCCTTTGCTGGGGGATGGCGCGCCCCCATCTGTAAAGTAAAGCGCCGCCGTCTGGCCTGTAGAAAATATTTCTGGCTTATTACCTTGCCCATATGCACCAAGTGTACACACTGAGTTTACGCTACATTTTTGATTAAAGAGCGTGTTTCGATTCGGCGAAGGAAACTTGCCTCCTCTACAAAACAAAACACTATCACCACCGTTCATTTTATTGAATTCATTTAAAGCACGAGAGGCTGTTTTAAAAGGGGCCAGATGTGATGTACCTGAATTATTGTCATCGCCTGAATCACATGCATAATATATTTTTCCCCCAGCTGCGGTAGGGTTATTTTTAAAATCGGCATTAATTTCATTAACTATATTATGATTGGGTTTGATAGATGAGCAGCCATACATCAATACTGTGACAGATATCAGGGTTAATAATAACTTTTTTGTATTTCTTTTATTCATACTTTCCTGATCCTTTATAATGTTCAACATGAGTACTTTAATTCTTTAATGTTATTCATAAATCTCAATATTTAATTCAACTACCATCTTCACGCTCTTTAACGAACTATAGATCAGCTTTAAAGTTAAAACATGAGGCAGGTCACACTTTTAATGCTCGATGAATATTTAGAATGCTTAAATGGCATTGTAATCCCCCCAAAAAACCAAGGGAGTTTTAAGTAGAAAATTCTTATAATGAAA
>OJDD01000069.1_pt1 | contig 38184 bp, 35 predicted proteins | sample 1592591 | NCBI WGS metagenome assembly OJDD01 (sample SAMN05416809, study PRJEB24817) | seawater metagenome | isolation source: Sea water | place: Canada:Atlantic | collected 2013-07 | reverse complement strand
CAGACACAGCCAGCCCTCTACGGATGTTGATCGTCGAAGATTCAGAAGACGATGCTCTGCTTCTACTGCGAGAGATGCGCAAAGGGGGCATAGCCCCCTATCATGAATTGGTCGACAGCGAAGACCGTCTTTCCTATGCCCTTCGCCGGGGAAAGTGGGATATCGTCATTACCGACCACAACATGCCTGGCTTTTCTTCCTTTCGGGTCTTGGAGCTGACCAAGAAATACTGCAAGGACCTTCCGGTAATCATCGTATCCGGAACGATCGGCGAGGGCGTTGCCGTTACGGCCATGAAAGCCGGCGCGCAGGATTACATCATGAAGGACAACCTGTCCCGGTTGATCCCCGCTATCGACCGGGAAGTGCGTGAAGGATTCATGCGCCAGGCCAAGCGTGTTGCCGAGAATGCGCTGGAGCATATGGCCTATCATGACAGCCTGACGGACCTCGTGAACCGTCGGGAGTTTGAACGGCGGCTGGTACAGGCGCTTGAAGACACCCACAAGACTGGCAGCCAGCATGTACTGCTTTATCTCGACCTTGACCAGTTCAAGATCATCAACGATACCTGCGGCCACGTAGCTGGCGATCACTTGCTAAAGCAGGTCGCCGGACTGCTGTCACATCAAGTCCGCTCTGACGATACCCTGGCTCGCCTTGGAGGCGACGAATTCGGAGTGCTGCTGCGCGGTTGTGACGCGGTTCATGCACAGAAAGTCGCCGAAAAGTTGTGCGAAGAGGTTCACGAATTTAGGTTCGTGTGGCAGAACAAGCCGTTTTCGGTGTCGCTCAGTATCGGGATGGTTGTGATCAACGAAAACTACAACAGCGCCGGGGAGCTTCTCAGCCATGCCGATTTGGCGTGCTATGCCGCCAAGGATCGGGGCCGCAACAATGTCCAGCTATACGAAACCAACGACATTGAGATGCAGCAACGCGAGCGGGACATGAACTGGACCAGCCGCATCCAGCAAGCTCTGCAAAACAACAGTTTCTGCCTGTGGCAGCAGGAGATGGTTGCCCTTCAACCAGAGGTCTCTGACGGTTTTAGAACCGAATTCCTGGTCCGCTTGAAAGAGGGGGATGATATCGTGCTCCCCGGCGCCTTTATTCCCGCAGCAGAACGCTTCAACCTGATGACAAGGATCGACCGAAAAGTCATCGAACTGGCATTCGAGTACCTTAACCGCACGGGCCTTGGCCATGAGAGCACGGGGACTTTCTTTATTAACCTGTCAGGAAGTTCGTTCAACGAACCGGAACTGTTTCTGTACATCAGTCAATTAGCGGAGCGTTACAAGCTGATCCCGGAGCGTATCTGCTTTGAAATCACTGAAACTTCCGCAATTGCCAATCTGAGCGCGACTCAGAGCTTCATCAATTCCGCCAAAAGCAGAGGGTTCAAGTTCGCGCTTGATGATTTTGGCGCGGGCATGAGTTCGTTTTCCTATCTCAAAGCCCTGCCAGTGGACTACCTTAAAATTGATGGTGGTTTCGTCCGCAACTTGCTGGACGACCCCATCGATTTATCCATAGTCGACGCATGCAACCGCATCGGCCACTCCGCAGGACTCAAGACGGTTGCCGAGTTCGTAGAGAACGACGAGGTGAAAGCCCATCTGGTTGAGCTTGGGCTCGATTACGCCCAAGGGTATGGGATTGCCAAACCTCGTCCGCTGGAATAGTTAACCTTCCGTCTTCATTCATACTTCAATGGACGTAACCTCCGAAAGGATTATCAATGCTCGAAAATGGTGACTTGATTATTCGTTATCTTGAGCGATTGGGTGTTGAGTATGTATTTGGGGTGCCCGGCGGGAGCATTGAGCCATTTTATGATGCGTTGGCAAGAAGTGAGCGCCGCGGAGGCATTCGAACCATTACTGCTCGTCACGAATCTGGCGCGGCTTTCATGGCAGAAGGATATGCCCGTGAAACCGGGAAAATAGGCGTCTGTTGTTCCACTGCTGGTCCAGGCGCTACGAACCTGTTAACCGGTGTCGCATCGGCCTACGCGGACGGCATTCCCATCCTTGTTATAACGGCACAAACAGCCTTGGACAAGTTCGGCCAGGGGTCATTGCAGGAAACGTCCTGCACGGGTATCCATACAGTGGAGATGTTTGCCCGATGTACCCGGTACAACACTCTGGTATCACATCCAGCGCAACTCGAAACCAAACTGCTCCAGGCTGTAAGCCATGCAATGAGCAATCAGCCCGGGCCGGCACATCTTGCGATCCCCTTGGACGTAATGCGCCATCGGATTCCTGATGACGTGATGGACGGACAACTTAACGCTTTCACAAACTATAAAGTAACACCGAACAAAGAGTCGCTTCAGTCAGCGTTGAGTGAGCTGGATTCAGCCAAGAAAGTAACTCTGGTTCTAGGTGAAGGAGCAGCAGAAGCGAGTGAAATACTGGTCCGGATCGCGGAGTCAAGACATTGGTTGATGGTTACAACCCCGCGCGGAAAGGGCCTGATCGATAGCTTTCATCCTCTTTATCGGGGGGTATTTGGCTTTGCTGGGCACGATAGCGCTTCCGACGCGCTTAAAATGGACAGCGCCGACCGCGTAGTGGCCATCGGTACGGCATTAGATGAGGTTTCTACCTGCGGTTGGGATCCTACAACGATACTGTCTGACCGGTTGATTCATATTTCAAATAATCCAACGCACCTAAGCCGCTCAACTATGGCAAAACTGGTGGTGTTTGGTTCTCCTGAATTTCTTTTCGAATCGCTGGCAGAAACCTGGGGGCTAGGTTCAAAGAGACAAACCAGCGGATCGATATCCAGCGATGAATGCTTGCCAGTCGACACCAGTTTCGATGAGCCCGATAAGTGTTTCGATAGATCCGGACTCATAAAGTGCCAGTCATTGATGACCTATTTGAGCCTAGTCTGTCCGCAGGATGCTCGGGTTTTAATGGACACTGGGAACAGTTTTCTATGGGGAATTCACTACTGGAATGTAAGGCGCCCCAAAGAAATGCCCCTCAAAACAAATCACTTTCATATTGGCCTGGGCTTCGCGGCCATGGGCTGGGCAATCGGCACCTCGATTGGCATGGCCACTGCCAATCGTCGGCACCCGGTGATCTGTTTTACCGGGGATGGCAGTTACCTCATGTCTGGCCAGGAACTGACCGTTGCACTTCAAGAGAATCTTAACCTTCTCATGTTAGTTCTCAATGACGCTTCATTGGGTATGGTTAGCCATGGACAGAAGTTGAGTGGCGGGGAGCAGGTAGCAACTCGCTTACCAAGCGTCGATTTTTCAATGATGGCCCGGGCATTGGGGGTCGAATCTTACCGGGTCGAATCCATGGAACAATTAGCTGACTTGGATATAGCAGAGATTTTGTCTCGACCGGGCCCATGCCTGGTGGACGTCATCGTTGATGGTGACCAAGTACCACCCTTGGGCTCGAGAATGAAGGTATTAACCAGCTCAATACAAACTGACGATTAGAGTAGGGGAACCGGCGTGCCATCAGATTATGTTTACCACTCCAATTTCTGGCTTGAAGAACCGGAAGAATCCAATCCTTTCGCTGCAAAGGCCTGCTACTGCCACGGTTACGACGTGTATGGCCAAGTCATAACAAAGGCAACCTGGTTTGAATACCTTTTGTTGATGCTCAAAGGGGATCGACCGCAGCCTGGCGAAGCCGCATTACTCGAAAAGATCGCCCTAGTCCTTGCCAACCAAGGTCCTAAAGAGGCCAGTATTCGTGCTGCAATGAATGGCGGTGTTGCAGGAACCAACCATAGCTCGGCACTAATGTCAGCAATGGCGGTCGGATCCGGACTTTATGGTGGCTCGCAGGAACTTGAGATCTGTATGCGTTTATGGCGGGAGTGTGAACAGGACGTTGAGCGCTGGAAAGTCCGGCTTCAGGATCCCCAGGAAGACGAAAGAGCCGATATATGGCCTGCTATAGAACATCCACCGGGCTTCGATCCCAATGGCGACAACATACCGACGACACTCCTCCAGTCGTTGGAGCTTTTGGTTCAGTTCGCTCCGGACGACGGGGCGTTGGCTTGGCTGCGGAATCACCGTGACATTCTTGAGGGATTCTTCCGATGCCCAATTTCCATCACATCGGTCGCGGCTGCAACGTTCGTTGATTTAGGTCTGGATCAGGATCAGGGCAGCATGCTATACCTAATGCTTCGGCTGCCTGGTGCCGCTGTTCATGCATTGGAACAAAGGAAAATGGGGTGGAAAAAATTCCCGTTTTACAGCTCTGCCATTGAGCTGGAGGACGATCCCGGTCCGTATAGCGAGCATAACCAGGAGGGCAAACAATGAACCACGAACGACTTTATGATTCTGAAAGCCGTTTGGTTACCCGGATCGGAAAAGCTTTTTTGACAGAACGGGTGGTGATGCATGGGAAAGATCTCCACCATCAGCTGGACCATCTCGAGTGGTTGCATCTTTATATTTACGCCATCCTTGGAAGGGACCCAGGTAGGAATGTTGCCAACATGTTGAACTGTTACTGGGTAGGTAGCAGCTATCCGGATCCATCGATTTGGCCAAACCATGTTGCGGCTCTAGCTGGTTCCGTTCGGTCAACTCCATCACTTGGCATGATGGCTGGGTTAAGTATTTCGGAAGCATCTATTTATGGCCGTCGACCTGAGGTCCGAGCACTTGATTTCTTTTATCGGGCAGGAAAATGGTGTGATGAAGGTGGAAAATTGGAGAACTTTGTCGACCACGAAAAAGACCAGGGGCGCATCCTTTTCGGGTACGGCCGCCCACTGGCGGCCACAGATGAACGCATTGCTTTCACGCTGGCCAAGGCAAAAGAGTACGGCTTTTACGAGGGGCGTCATTTAAAGATGGCATTTGCCGTCTACGAACACGTCAACAAAAAGCACGGTTACTCTATGAACGTTGCTGCTGTGCACGCTGCTCTGGCTGCGGACATGGGCTTCACATGTGAGGAGTACCAGCTTATTCTGTCACCTGGATTCGTTACGGGAATGGCTCCTTGCTTCAAGGATGCTCGAAGTCGGCCAGAAGGCAGCTTCTTCCCGATTCGTTGCGAAAGCATTGTTTATAACGGTGTAGCTAAACGAGATTGGGAGGATTAAATTCGAGCTACCTTCAAAAAGTGTAGTAGAGCTCTCCTACAACGCGACGCCCCGGCATTGGGAAGTCGTTTGGAATAGGCGGTTGTGGTTCAGCAAAGGGGCTTGGATCTCTGACATCTTCGTCGAAGATATTTTTTACGGATAAAGAAAAATCCAGCCCGCGCCATAATCCTTTTGTTCGAAGGGTCATGTCTACCGTAGTGGAATCTGGTACAGGTTCCCGTTGATCAGTTGCGGTCCTTTTCTGTTCACCTACCCAATTCACCTGTGAACTAAAAAACCACTGGGAAGATAAGGACCAATCGGCCCGACCGTATATTTGATGATTTGGTGCATCGCCCACGGATTGCCCGTTACGTTCGTCTTTAGCGGTCTGATATGCGTAATTGGCTTTCAGCGACAGATCGTCCGAAACTTGATAGACCAGCTCGAGCTCACCACCACGCCCAGTTCTCTGGCCAGCATTGCGGTATTCAGTTGCGATAAGCCCGGAGATCGGTACAGCGTTGATGAGGTCGTCAATTTCGTAATAGAAAAGATTCAGAGCGTACAGAACACGAGATGTCACCTGATGGGACATTCCTATCTCATATGTATCTATAGTTTCGGCATCAAGTTCATCGTTACCCATAAATACTGGGTTATTAGATACATAAAGCTCATTCAATGATGGGGCACGGAAGGCTCGGCCGTACAAAAGTTTGGTTGTAATCGTGTCTGTTGTTGCCCATATCAGGGCAGCCCGCGGATTAATAGTGCTGCCAAAATCCGAGTAGTCATCAAACCGGATACCACTGACCAATTGCCAGTTCTGCGCGAATTTCCACTCGTCCTGCACAAACATGTAATAGTTTGTCCGATCTTCCTCTGGCATCCAGATCTCACTGGGATCACCTGATACATCAATTACACTGCCCTTGGGGCTGAAATCCGGGTTGAAGTTCTTGCGTTCAGTCACCTCATAGAGATCGGCCCAAAAGGTACCGAAACCGGTATGTATGCGATGATTATCGAGGCCTCGGTAAACTGCGCTCAGATCCAGTCGTGCCTGATTCTCCTTGTATCCAGGACTGCCGATCAAACCATCGGGGAAGCTGCCATCGAAGGCGCCTGGCGGGTAGAGCACTATGTCATTTTCGGGCTCTTGAGTAATATTGAAATAGGACACCCTAGCTTCCAGATCCAGCCCTTCAGCGATATCGAACCAGCGGTAGCTATAGTCAAGGTTTACCCGACGAGATGAGTATTGGCCTTTGGGATCCAATGCTTGGGCTAAGCCTGGGCCTGTGCCTATGTTGCTTCTGTCTTGAAGGCCCGCACGTAATGTCCATTGTTCATCGCCCATTTCAAAACGGGCATCAATCTGATCCCTCTCGGTATTGACGGGGCCAGGCGCGAGAGATGCTGAAGTTCCAAAGGTTTCATCAAAGTTCGTTTGCGCATCGCGCTCAATGGTGTCATCCCACCCATCTGTTGTTTGGTACTCGAGCACCAAACTGTAGCCTAAATCACCCATTTGGTGGACTGATTCTAGCCAACCACCACGCGTATCGTTGCTACCTATCCTGCCACCAACTGTCTGTCCGTCAATTGATTGAGGCCCCTTTGTCGTGATGTTGATAACGCCGGAGTAGGCGTCTGCACCGTAAAGTGCTGAGCCAGGCCCTCTGATAACCTCAATTCGTTCAATGACCTTCACGGGCATGCCGCCCCAAGCATTGCCACGGTTTCCATACATCATCGTGGTTGTCGGAATGCCGTTGATCAACAAAAGCGCCTGCGCGTTGTTGCTTGACGTTATACCTCGGAAAACGTACTTCGGAGAGAACCCCTGATCAGAATGATTCACATGAAGCCCAGGCACTGTTTCAAGCACCTGGTCCAAGTCCGTGGCGCCCATGGCCGCAATATCGTCAGCATTAATAACCGACGTGATCGCAGCGGCCTTATCCAGAGGTGTTTCGGTTCCAGAGGCAATTGAGACCACACGAATTTGACCGAGCTCTTCCAGGGGAATATCCCAAAGCGAATCATCTGCGGCAATTACATTGGGGGAAACTGAATAGCAAATAACGGCGGCAACCACCTTGGGGCGTAGGCGTAGGGCTCTGCATAGTGGCGATAGACGTTGCTGCATGCGCAATCTCAGCACTTTACTCTTAATATTATTTGAAACGATTCAGTCAATGATTGCACTCCGGGACCCGCTACTGACAAACCCGACGGTTACCTGCCAGGGAAGGCACACTTTTTAGCCAAACAGCGACTAAAAATGCAAGCTGAATAGGAGTTTAGCTGCATTCATCGTATAAGCAAGTATAAGCGGCCCAGTGACTTAAGACACTACCACACCCGCATTACCTGGCAGGAGGAGGGGAGCAAGTAGCCACCGTTGAACATTTTATACTGCAATCAAATTTCGCACACATGACACGGCCATATTTCTCGCAACATTATGTAAACGAGAACCTAAGATGAGCCGTCAGCAAGTGTTATAGAAACGTTATGTGATGTGAGGAACCAAAACCGTTTGTTCGTCTCTGCGAATGGTTCGCCGCAAACTGCACGCTGCCAATGTAGTCCAGAAGATAGGTTGTCCAAATACTCCCGGTGTCGCGGAACCGGTAGCGGTTGTGGGCATTGATGACCTGGCGCTAGTCTGTCCAAGCGCTTTTCGGTGACTTGCCGCAGGTGCAGGGTCTTGCAGCTGAGAAAATCAGCTCAGTAAATCCGGACGAGGTTTCGGTGCTGGCTTGTTCCAGTCTTTGCCAGCAAGTATGACGTTCCAGTAAAGCCATGGGAAAAAGCGACGTTTCATGTACCAGTTGATGCGCCGAGGCACTCTGGGGTCCAACGGAAAGCTTGGCACGATTTCGCCGTCGTAACGAAATTCTGCCAACATCACTTTACCGGATTCAGTGGTTAACGGACACGCGCCGTATCCGTCATACAGCGCTTCCTCTGCATTATGCCCCAAATCCCGTAACAAATTACTGACAACTACCGGAAATTGACGACGTACTGCTGCTGCCGTTTTTGCGTTCGGAGTATTGGTGCAATCGCCCAGCCCATAGATGTTTGCATGCTCGGTGTGACGCAGGGAGTGCTTATCGACGGTAACCCATCCAGCATCTCCGGACAGAGGGCTCGCTTTTATGAAGTCAGGCGCTGATTGCGGCGGGACCACATGCAACAGTTCAAAATCGGTTTCTACTCTACCGTCCTCTGTCTCAAACCATGCCTTTTTTGCAGGGCCATCGACGGCGGTCAGGTTGTGGCCAAAATGTTTGTGAATGCCATAGTCTGATACCACCTTCTCAAGAGCCTCTGCATAAGCTGGCACCCCGAACATTGCACCGCCCTGGTTATAGAAGTGCACATCGGCGGACTGTCCGCTTTTCTGCCAGTAGTCAGTACTAAGATACATGGCCTTCTGTGGCGCTCCAGCACATTTGATCGGCATGGCAGGTTGCGTAAACAGGGCCTTTCCGCCTGAAAACTCTTGTGTTAAGCGCCAAGTGTAAGGTGCAAGGTCAAAGCGGTAATTGGAAGTAACACCATTATTGCCGAGCGTGTCTTCAAGACCCGAAACCGACTCCCAGTCCAGTTTCAACCCTGCAGCAACCACCAAATACTTGTAGGTGATTTTATCACCGGTTACCAAAGTGACCTGATTCTCGTCCGGCTGAAATGATTCAACCGCATCCTTTATCCAGGTGGCTCTGTCGGGCATGTAGTCCCGTTCCTGCCGATGTGTTTCCTCTGCGGTCATCGCTCCGCCGCCAACCAAAGTCCAGCCAGGTTGGTAATAGTGGCTTTCACTGGGCTCGACAACGGCGACATCAAGGTCGCCGTGTCTTCGGAGTAACCCAGCGGCGACCGAAATCCCGGCTGCGCCACCACCGACGATAACCACTACATGATTGTGCGACTGGGGTTGATTGGACATCACGTGCACTCCTTTCGAGATTTGCGCTAATGCATTTTGAGGTTGACAGTTGCTCAGTCAATTATTACCTTTAGTTACAAGCTTAGATCATTGTTGTTGCATCGCAAGGATGAATTTTATGTTGTTCCGTCAAATGTTCGACAAAACGTCCAGCACCTACACCTACCTCATTGCCTCGGGCCGCGGGCGGGAAGCGGTGATAATTGATCCAGTAAAAGAATCTACAGAAGCTTATCTTGGGTTAATTGACCAACTTGACCTCAAGCTGGTCAGGGCGATAGACACCCACACTCACGCTGATCACGTCACGGCTCTGGGCGCTCTGCGTGACGCCACCCAATGCGTCACCATCATGGGTGAATATACCAACGCGGAATGCGTGTCAGAGCATGTATCGGAAGGCGATCGGATTGATATCGACGGCATTCGGCTGGAAGCCATATACACGCCGGGCCACACGGATGAATCCTTCAGTTTTTACTGGAACCAGGGCGGCCAGCAGGCGGTCTTCACGGGCGATGTACTGCTGATTCGCGGCAGTGGCCGGACGGATTTCCAGGGCGGCGATCCGCGCAAAAGCTACGACTCCATTGTGAACAAGCTGTTCTGCTTGCCAGATGATACGTTGGTGTATCCGGCCCACGACTACAAAGGAATGTTGAGTTCTTCCATCTACGAGGAAAAACATTACAACCCGCGTCTGGCGGGCAAATCGGAAGCCGAGTACGCCCAAATTATGAATAATCTGGATTTGCCCGATCCCAAGCTGATGGATGTTGCCGTGCCGGCGAATCTGGCCTGTGGCAAGCAATAGTGACGCTTCTGAAACAGATGCAGGGCTCGGGGGCAGCTCATCTGTCAGATGATGTGCTCGCGGGCGTCATCACTGCCATTCTGCTGGTCCCTCAGGGTATGGCTTATGCCATGCTTGCTGGATTACCGCCAGAAATGGGGCTGTATGCGTCAATCCTGCCACCCATTGTTTATGCGTTAATTGGCAGTAGTCGCACATTGGCGGTTGGTCCTGTGGCCGTGGCTGCATTGATGGTGGCCAACGCCTTGTCGACGCATTTTGGCAATGAGAGTAGTGAGGCGGCGCTTGCAGGTGCCATGATTCTGGCCGCAGAAACCGGCGCACTCCTGCTGCTGATGGGCATTTTCAGAGTCGGTACCCTGGTCAGTTTTATCAGTCATCCTGTGCTGTCTGGTTTTACCAGCGGCGCGGCGCTACTCATTGTGAGCAGTCAGCTCAAACACCTGAGCGGAATCCAACTTGAACGCGGTGACCTGTTCGCAACGGTGATTCCGTTTTTTCAGCGTATCGGTGACATTCATGTCCCGACGCTGATGTTTGGTCTGATATCGATTCTACTATTGCTGCTCGCGCGCAAACCAATGGCGCGATTTCTCGTTGCCCGCGGTATACCGCATAGCACGGCTGCCATTATTGGCAGGATGGCCCCGCTTGTTATTGTGATCGGCTCGACCGTTGTGGCAGGTGTCAGCCAGGCAGAGGGATACGGTCTCTCGGTCGTTGGCGCAATCCCTGGGGGACTGCCGGTACCCGACCTTGATTTTCTGAGCGCTGAAGGTTGGGTTGCACTACTACCATCCGCCGTTCTCATCGCACTGGTGGGGTATGTTGAGAGCGTATCGGTCGCCAAGGTTCTGGCCGCCCGACGGCGCCAGAAAATCGATGCCAATCGCGAGCTTACTGCGCTGGGCATGAGCAACATTGCTGCAGCAGTTGGCGGTGCGATGCCGGTCGCTGGTGGGTTTTCGCGTTCAGTTGTCAACTTCGATGCCGGTGCCCGCACACAGTTTGCTGCCATCGTGACGGCAACACTGGTTGCCGTGGTTGCAGCGTTTTTTACGGACTGGTTCTATTACCTGCCCAACGCCGTGCTGGCGGCCATCATCGTTGTTGCTGTGGTGCAGCTCGTTGATATTTCCGGCGCAGTGGCGATCTGGCGCTACGATCGTGCCGATGGCATAGCCCTGCTGGCTACCGGCCTGGCCGTGCCATTTCTGGGCATCGAATCCGGCCTGCTCATCGGTATCGGCCTATCACTTGTTTTGTATCTGTGGCGAACCAGCCAACCGCACATGGCCATACTTGGACGAGTACCGGATACCGACCATTTTCGCAACGTGAACCGCTATCGGGTCGATACCTTGCCCTCAGTTCTGATTATTCGAGTGGACGAGAATCTCTATTTTGCCAACGCCAACGCAGTGGAGACCTACCTCATGCAGAAAGTGTCGTGCAATGAGGATGTCCACGATGTTGTCTTGTTGATGTCGGCGGTTAACTACGTCGATTCCAGCGCACTGGAGATGCTTGAGCATCTTGAAATGGACTTTCGCGCAACCGGCGTTTCCATGCACCTGGCCGAGGTAAAAGGTCCGGTTATGGATCGCCTGCGCCATACGAAGCTTGGGAAAGCGCTGGCCGCTAGCCGCATTCACTTATCAGCCAAACATGCGTGGGAAGCCCTCGACGACGGGATACGCCAGGGTTCGGTTTGAGATCATACGGGGGGATTCAATGAACTGGACTGCAAGTATTCAAGGCCTGATTGGGGGCGGATTCATCGGCCTGTCTGCCGTTTTTCTGATGGCGACGCTTGGTCGGGTTGCTGGCATAAGTGGCATCCTTGCCGGTCTTTTTCTGGATAAGCCCAACCGTGATGAGCTGGGTTGGCGATTGATGTTTCTGCTTGGTTTGGTGAGTGGCCCGCTATTATTGATGCTCGTTGGCGGCGTTGGCAACGTCGCCGACTCATCACAGGCTGTTATTGGCGCTCCGTCCGGCGAAGTCCCTTTGATGCTGGTGGCAGGACTGCTTGTGGGCATCGGCACTGGCGTCGGTAGCGGCTGTACCAGTGGTCATGGCGTTTGCGGGCTTGCCAGGTTGTCGCAGCGTTCGCTGGTCGCAACGCTAGTCTTTCTTCTGGTAGCTATGGTTGTCGTTTTCCTGACACGACATGTGATCGGAGGTGCTCCATGAAAGCCTTTTTTGGTTATATCGCCGGGTTACTTTTTGGCGTTGGGCTTGGGCTTGGTGGTATGACGGATCCCGCACGTGTTTTAGGGTTTCTGGACATCTTCGGGGCCTGGGATCCCACACTGCTATTCGTGCTGGGTGGTGCGGTAATAACGACGTTTATCGGATATCGCGTGGTACTCCGTCAAGCCAAGCCGCTGCGGGGCAAAAGCTTTCGATTACCAACTCGCCATGACCTGGACGGGAAGCTCGTTGTGGGAGCCGCATTGTTTGGAACCGGCTGGGGACTGTCGGGCTATTGCCCGGGGCCGGCATTCGCATCGATCGGTAATCCCTCGTACCCGCTGATTGCCATGCTGTTGGCAATGATTGCAGGTTGGTGGGTCGCCAGGCGCTCCCCTTTTGTGCAATAGGCTCAACCCTCGAATCCTTGAAGGAGATACCCATGGATATTAAAAAAGTTGACGACCAATTCAGCGTAATGGCGCAACCTGGTATTGACGACATTGAACAACTGGCAAACGCGGGTTTCCGCACGATTATCGCCAGCCGGCCCAGAAATGAAACGGACGACCAGCCTGATACCGAAACTCTCAAAAACAAGGCGGAGTCGCTCGGCATTACCTGGTACGAGATTCCGGTCGAACCGGGGAAGTACGCCCCTGAAGACATCAAGGCTTTTGCCAGTGCCCTGCAATCATCCACGGACTCGGTACTTGGCTATTGTCGCACCGGTAAGCGCGCCATTCACTTGTGGGCCTATGCAAATGCGGCTTACTCTTCGGTCGCGGATCTACTTGGCAAAGCCAGCGCAGTCGGCTATGACCTGGAGCCATTGCGGAGTGATCTTGAGACTTATCGGGACCAAGTGGGTAAGAGTTGATAATGCCTTAGCTTTTTCGTCGTTTGTTATCCAAAGAGAAGGTGAAATGCAAGAATCAATCAGCGGTGATTAGAACCGCGATTTAATGCGGCGACAGCTACAGTGGTTGGGAGCCATGCCGGAGCAACGGGGATTTCAAATAGTTGAGATGCAGAGCGAAACAGATCAGAACGTTCAGGAGGGATGCGACTGGGCAGGAAAAAAATGTATCGCCAGATGGCCTGGATTATGGTCGCGCATTTAGAAAGGTGAGGGCGCGCTGCAATCCATCATTGGTAACAGCTCCAACGACATTTCCGAAAAGGTGGCCGCTAAAGGTTCCATCCCAAGCAAAACCAAGCCGGACGACATGCCAGCACCATGACATCATTCATTGTCTCGGTGCGTTTATGGGTTCCTGAAGTGAGTTTACTGGCACTCTGTTGCCAAGTTGATCACGCTGACATCGCCATCATAAGGCGGGGTGTTGATTCCCGAGGTGTTGCTGGTAGTGTCCGGGTAAGGCACCTCGTAAACGTCGTTCGTCACCTGTCCTGCACGCAGCTTTCTAGCCAATATCTCGCGCTCCTGGTTAAAACTCGGAAGGGATTGCGGAACGAGATGCCAAGGCTCTCGTTCTTCCCGGCCAACTGTCGCAACGTATAGCCCTTCACCGGTATTCAGCGCATGGTTCGTACTCCAGACTCGAAGGAAACTCCGGTCGAAAACCCGGCCCTGCTGCCCTGGCTGAACCAGCCCCAGAGTTTGGGAGTTTGCGTTCCAGAACCAAGGCGACAAGGGAGCTGTCGGATAATCTTCTTCCTGAGCCACTTTCAGATAGGCATTGACAACGCTCCCCCAATGAATCGGATCGGCCTCTAACCATCCAGCAGCTAACAAACAGGTACGAATTTGGTCGAGGTTGCGGGCCACGAAAATTGTGTTGATTGGTGCTTCGGGGTTGCCAAAGACTGAACTGGCCTGGTTGGAGTTGTCCTGCAACACTATTTGCGGAAACTCAGACTGAACCATTGGTCGGTTCACCGATTCAGGCTGCGCCGTTAAGGGGATCTTTCCCGCGTTTGTCATTAGCAACAAAGCCGCAAAGGCAGCAAAACCGCTAATAGCGCCAGCCAGCCTCAACGCTGGAGCAAGCTCGAACTTTTGCTCAAACCAACGTTCAGGAATCGGGTTCAGGTAGGTGGCTGCAATGCCCAGCAATAACCCCATCGAACCGACAAGATAACCGGCAACCACATCACTGAAATAATGAACTCCCAAGTAGATGCGGCTGAACCCGATCAAAAATGCCACTAGCAAGGCCAGAATCAGCAGATTAAGGCGTGTACGCCAAAGCCGGGCAGAACGCATCGCCAGGTAAATGGCAAAACCATAAAACGCAACACTAATGCTGGCATGCCCGCTTGGAAACGAGAAACCTGCTGTGTCTATCAAGCCAGCAACTGGTCTGGGGCGATGAAACAACAGCTTGCTGAACAAGGTCAGCAGTTCACAGCTTCCAACCGAAACAATTAATGGAAAAATAAGCGCAGACTGCTCGCGGTACCAAAGCCAGAACATTGCAGTGAACATACCGCTAACCACCAGAGGCCAAAAGCCAAGTGACGTTACGGCGTAGAAAAACTGGTTAAAAAATGGTGTTTGAATGCTGGCCAAAAGTGAATTCACGCGAAGGTCGATTGCGGTAACCGCATCGCCTGTAACTACGTCTTCTGCCAACCCTGCGAAAACGAAAAGAACATAGAGTCCACAGACGCCCGCAAGCGTGACTGGCAAGCCCTTCCAACTATCGCGGCTGAAGCGCCGTTTGATTATGCGGGTGGCCTTGGGGAAGCGTCGGGCCAGGTTCACAACTTCCGGATTTTGATGAATTGCGGCGCCCACTGATCGAACAATTGACCGGAGAAACTGAAAGCCACTGGGTCCATAACGCATCAGAGACCAGCGCAGTCCATAAAGGAGAACCAGCACGATGACCAGAATCAGCGCCATGACGCCAACGCGAGAGAGCCAGGCCTGGGCAAGGGACAAGGACTGCGAAAACAGATAGCCTGGCAGGATCCATTGGACACTCCAGCCTACGGCACCGGCCAGGTTCCAGATCATGAAAGAACGTCGTTCCATGCCAGCCATGCCAGCAATGAATGGCATGATCTCCTTTACTGAAGGTACGAAACGCCCCAGAAACACACTTTTTCCACCGTGGTTATGAAAAAACCTCTCAGCTTTTCCCATGTGCTCTGCTTTCAGAAACCAACGGTCCTGACGCAACCAGTTTCGCCCATATCGACGCCCCAGAAAGTAGTTCAGGTTGTCCCCAAGCGTGGCGCCCGCGATAGCGAAAAACAGCAGATCGCCAAGGTCGAAAACCCCTTGTCCAGCCAGCATTCCCATCAACAACAGCAATGCTGAGCCGGGAACCAGAAGGCCGAGGAGAAACGCCGTTTCCGCCAGTGCCGCGAGCAAGGCAAACCAGTAGCCCCATACTCCAGCACTTTGAGCCAGAGACAGGGCTGCCTGAGTAATCGAATCCATCATGGTAGGGCTCAGATTGAGGGTTTGTGACAACTAATTGATTGTATGGCCGTCACTATAAGGCATTTTCCGCAACCGTTTCATATCTGTGCATGGCATTTTGATTCGCAACTCAGGTGTGTTGATCAACAAACTGCCGCCCCGTAAGGCGGCAGTCTGGTTTCTTGCGGCGGTTAGCCTTCGTGATCTTCAGCCGATTCGCCATCATCGTTTTCGCGGTCATCCTGATCACCCGGGATCGCCGAGCCGGTGTCGGCAGCGATCATGCGTTCGGATACCACGCCTGCGGCGTCCGCGACTCTGAGTTCAATGGCCAGCTTGTCGTCTTCATGCTCGAATTCTGCGCCAAGCACCTTGTTCCCCTGGGCTTCGGCTTCCGAGATCGCTTTCAAGAGGGAAAACTTGGCGCCCTGGATGGCAGAGAACTCCTGCGCCTCTTCGGTACCGCTGTCGCCGTCCTTCTCTTGGGCACCAGACGTGCTGGCGAGAATCTCTCCGGTCATTGGGTCAATGCGATGATCGACCTCGTTAGAGCCCTTCTGGGTCGTTACTTCGTACCAAGTGCTGCCATTTTTCACCTCAAATTCAGCACCCGTCACGATGCCCTGGCCAGCCTTCCCGGCCGTGCGAACCGCGTCGGCCAGTGTTAATTTGGCGGTAGAGATCGCCTGGACGTGCGCCGCGTCCTCTCGGCCGCTCTCGGCGTGTGCAAACATTGCGCCTAATCCGCCAAGGGCGATGGTTCCAGCAAGAGTGACCATCGTAAGACGGGAGAAACGGGATTTTGGTTGAATTTTCATTGGTTTTACCTTTGGTTGTCAGACAGCGACCATCGCTGCCATGACTCCCAATCTAGAGGCCTAGCCTGCCAGCCAGCTGTCCTGGAGGTTAAAATTCTGTTATTTCCAGGCTGACCTATCTACGATCGTGAAAGTGGCAGCGTTGCTCCATTCGGAATCCTTTATTTATGCACTTCAGTTGTTTTGACTTTTGTCACCCACGAGGAACAACTCGAATGAGATTACAGGGTGTTAATGGTTTTGACAGACCGTTGAATACCATCAACGTCAGACTGCCGTTCTCGCAACGATAATCTAAGGAGACAGACCATGATCCACACGCTGAAGACTTTTGGCGCCCGCGCCGCTTTTTTGCTCGTTATCTTGGCCGGCTTGGGGTTCGGTTTTATTGCAGCGGCGATGAGCATTCTTATTGGTGTGCTGCTATTTATCGGTATCCGTTTGGGTCAGGCGCCAGACGACTTGGCCACAAAAAGTGACGCCAGAGTTTTCAATGACCTAAGCTGAACTCGCATAAAAGCTGGAGGAGAGCCCCCATCCATGAAAGTTTTAGTCATTGAGGACGACCAAACAACCGCTGACTATATTGTAAAGGGTCTCCGACAGGAGGGGCACATCGTGGATCAGGTCGCCAATGGGCGTGAGGCTTTGGGGCAGTCCATGAACGCGGGCTATGATGCGCTCGTTGTCGACCGGATGTTGCCGGGCCTTGACGGACTGTCATTGGTCAAGGCGCTGCGCGCAGCGAAGGTGACAACACCGGCAATCTTTCTCACCACGGTTGGCGGCGTTGACGACCGCATCGAGGGGTTACAGTCGGGTGGCGATGACTATCTTGTCAAGCCATTTGTATTCGGCGAACTCCTGGCCCGCATTCAGGCCCTGGCACGGCGTCCGGCAGCCATCATCCAGGAAAGCGTCTTATCTGCCGACAATCTGAGCATGGATCCAGGTCGCCGCAAGGTGACCCGCGCTGGCCGGGAAATCGACCTGCTGCCCCGCGAATTTGCGCTGCTTGAACATCTTTTGCGTCACAAGGGGCGGGTCCAGACGCGCACTATGCTTCTCGAAGCGCTCTGGGACATCAGTTTCGACCCGCAAACCAACGTGGTGGAAACTCATATCAGTCGGCTACGCGCCAAGATCGACAAACCGTTTGAGAAAGAACTGATAGAGACAGTCCGCGGTGCCGGATATCGAATCAATGACTAACACTATGGGCCTCGCTCGCATCCGACACCTTTTGCGGTCTTCGCAGGTCAGGCTGGCGCTCGGACTCGTTGCCGTTTTTGTGATCGTAAACTTTGCAACCCTTGGATTTGCATGGTTGCAGCTCCTCAGTAAATCGGAAGACCAGATCAACCTCACTCTCGAGCAACAGGTTGCCCGATTAAGCGAGACAAACGACCCTGGCACTTTCGGCGCCTTGATAGAGACAGAGGCTGCAGACGTCGATCCGAAGCAGCGTGTTATCGTCTTTAACACACCCGATGGACGAAGCTTCGGTAACGCTCGCGCAGAGATGCGCAGCGGCGAGGTCGATCTGAGAGCGCGCGATGCAAGTGGAGAACTAAGTGATGACGGCTACAGTTTTCGCACCAAGGCCATGGCTTCGGGAGTCCTCATTGTTGGAGAGAGCCGCTCATCAATCAGTGATCTGCGGGAAACGTTCGTCGGGTTGCTCTCCTTTGCCATCTTCCCAACCCTGCTGATTTCACTCGGTGCCGGTGTCTGGATGGCTCTTGTTTCCGCGCGCCGGGTGCGTCATATCGAGTCTACGCTTGCACAGCTGACGAGGGGCGATCTGTCCGCGCGAGTTCCAAGCGCTGACCATAACGATGACCTGTCACGGATCGGTGCCGGGATCAACCGAATGGGGGCGTCGCAAGAAGCCTCCATGTCTGCACTGCGACAAGTGTCGACCGATATCGCTCATGATCTGAAGACACCGATACAGCGGATTTTCGTGCTTCTCAAGAACCTTCGCGCCGGGATTGCGAAGGGCACTCCCGAGGCCGATCTCGCTGATCGTGCGCTCACCGAAACCGAGCGGGCCGCTGCCGTATTCCAGTCGCTACTGGTGATTGCCCAGATCGAAGGGGGAAGTGCAAAATCGCGTTTCGATGCAGTAGATCTCAGACAGATCGTATCAACATTCGTTGACATCTATGAGCCAGCCGCTGAAGAAGGCGGTCATCGCCTGACCATGGATATGTTGCCTCAAACGCCCGTTATTGTGTGCGGAGACAAGACACTTCTTGGCCAACTAACTGCGAACCTAATAGAGAACGCGCTGCGACACACACCCGCTGAGTCAAGCATCTCGCTTGGGCTAGCATTCAACCCGCAAGAAATTGTGCTGAGAGTTGCCGATAATGGGCCAGGCATTCCAGAAGGGGAACGTGACAACGTATTACGACGCCTTTACCGCTTGGAGCGTTCGCGTACAACGACCGGTAATGGTCTAGGGCTATCTCATGCTCTCGCGATCGCGGAGCTACACGAAGCCCGCCTGAGGTTGCTCGACAATAGCCCTGGATTGTGTGTTGAGGTTGCCTTACCTCGCTCTGCTGGCGACCAGCAGCAGTCAATTTGACACTTTCTAAATAAATCCCATTCATACTAACTCTGTACCTGGCAGAGCACTTTGGGCTGGGGGCAGGTTAGGAAGAGCTGGCTTTGAGAGAGTGCTCAGGGAAGTGCCAATTCTGGAAGGCTGCTGAAGAAGAGGGAGCGACCGCAATGAATTTGAGGTCACGGATCTGATTCAAAGTTTGTCGTTCCAGAGTAAAGGCCATTGTGATCGAACCCAAAATCTGAAATGTGGGGCGGAATACGACTCGATTCTATGGAATGGTTACATAATCTTTTTGTTACACTGCATCGTATTTAACATAATATACATTATACGCAGTTGTGGATAACTGCCGCCCCGCAGGCCCGCCCCGGAACTGGTGGGCGATAACACAAAGTACTAAACAATCGCCACAGAAAGTACTGAACTTCCATACAAAGTACTAAACTCTTCGTTCAGCTACGTATATAGATGCCTTTCCAACCGCAACCTGTTTTCCTTCATACGAAGGTTTTTAGTCATACTCGACGATCAATTCTGCTGCAATCGCATTTCGTTCCAGATATTGAATTCCCGTTTGCTAACACGCCGGTCGCGGTCAGCATCCATCAGATCAAAGACAAGAGAGGTTCTCCTTGACGTTGCCATACCTCTTTCTGCCGCATTTTCAACGCATTCACCCCGTGCTCCAAGTTCACTCATTGATAGATAACCATCGCCGTCCCGATCCATACAGTCGAACCCTTGTAACGATTCTTTATGTAACGGCTGCACATCGGTATTGAAGTCGGTCTGTTTAGACTTGTCGGGATGATACAGATATTGGTCGTCTGAGTTTTTATCTGAAGTTGCAGATTCAGCCCATAACGCCGGAGCAATGGCCAGTGCACTGCAAACTACGAAATACTTAAGAACAAGAGCTGTCGATTTCATAATTGAATCCTGAGGGCCGATGCTGAACGGCCTGATTAACTTCGGAAAGTGCTTTCAAGGGTGATCCTCAAGTCTAGCCAGTTGACTTATTCTGCTTGGCCAGCGCAGGGCACAAAAGATTATGTCGTTACCACACTCCACGTCGCGCTCCAAATCGGAGGCTATTTGACCGGTCTCTTTTCTAGTTTGCGGGCCAGAGTGCGTCGATGCATACCCAGTCGGCGCGCGGTTTCGGAGATGTTGAAATCGGTTTCTGCTAGCACCTGGTGGATCTTTTCCCATTCCATCGTCTTGATGGAGGTGGCGCGATTGGTCACTTTCAGGTTAGTACGGCCCGCCACATGTTCAAAGGCTGCCTCGATATCGTCGGTGTCTGACGGCTTGGCCAGATAGTGGCAGGCGCCAAGTTTGACCGCTTCAACGGCAGTATTGATACTCGCAAATCCCGTGAGCACCACAATCAACATCTCAGGGTCGTGTTTGTGGAGTAACTGAACACACTCCAGCCCGGAAGAACTGCCTTTCAGCTTAAGATCGACGACTGCATAGCCGGGCGAACAAGTCTCCAACAGCGCGGCCGCCTCATCATATGTTGCGGCGACGACGACCTCATAGTCCCGTCGCCTAAAGGAGCGCGTAAGAGTGCGGGCAAGAGCCTCGTCATCCTCTATGATCAACAGTAAACGCGTCGCCGACATCGGTATTCCGTCCTTTAAGAAAAGTGCTGCATCGATTCTTCTATGGGGAGGCTATCGCTGCCAGTGGCAGGGTCAGCGTAACGCTGGCGCCGCCTTCAGGGTTATTCTTCGCCGTCACAGTGCCGCCCAGCCTGCGAGCGACGTTAACACTGAGGAAAAGTCCCAGGCCACCACCCGGTCTCCCCTTACTCGATTGGTAGGGTTTGCCGAACTCCGCCAGCATCGCCTGCGGAAAGCCCGGCCCTTTGTCCGAGATCTCCAGTTGCAAAACCTCTGCATCCCGCCGGGCCTCCACCCTCACCCACTTTGGAGATGCTTCCAGGGCATTATCAAGCACGTTCCATATCATCTGTTTCAGTGCAGTATCAAAAACGACAGAACAGTTCTGGGTGATACGATTATGATACTCAAATGTCTCAATCGACCGTATCTCCTGCCACTCGGCCACCAGGTCCTGCAAAAAGTCATCAAGGGTGGTTCTAGAAGACGATTCGCCGCGGGTTTCGCCTGCGGATAGTAGAATTCCACTAACGATGCTTTTACAGCGCTGCAGTTGGGTCTGCATCTCCGCGATTTCGTCCTGCATCTCGGTTTGTCCGGCTAGATCAGGCATCCGTCGCCAGTCCCCGAGAATGACTGAAAGAGTTGCCAGTGGGGAACCCAATTCATGCGCCGCCCCGGAGGCCAGTAACCCCATCCTGACAATATGTTCCTCTTCAGCGGCCCTATGTTTCAGGTCTGCCAGTTGTGCATCGCCGTCACGAAGATTTCCGATGATTCGGGTGATGACGTAGGCCAGCAGAATAGCGTTCAGAGTAAAGCTGATCAGAAGACCTTCGAGGTACGGTCCGGAAAATACCCCGGGGCTGCTGGTCGGAGGGGCCAACGGTACATAGTAGAACGCCATTACGGCAAGGCTGGTACTGGTGAGCCCAACGATGATCCATGTCGCCCATACTTCCAGCAGCACCGAGCTAAGAATAACCTGCAGCAGGAACAGAAAAGCGAATGGGTTGGTGATGCCGCCGCTCAGGTACAGCAGCGCGGTCAGGCCGGTGACATCCACCAGCAGGGCCAGGAACAGGGCTTTGTTGGTAACCGGACGCCGCCACCGCGCACGCCAGGAGCTGGCCACATTGAACAAAGCCAGGAGGGCAATGACCAGAAGCATTGGAGCAAGTGGCAACTGATAACCAAAATACAGGCTGACGACGCCGATGGTGGTTACCTGCCCTAGCACGGCGATCCAACGCAGTTGGATCAGCAACCGCAGGTTCTTGTGGCGACCGGCGATGCTGATCGCCTGATGCCATTGTGCTATCAAATTGGTCTCTCAGGCTCGTGTTCGGGGTTTCGATGCTTGCGGACTAGTCGCTCCTCGCGGGCAAACCAGAATGCGCCTGCCGCGACCATCAGCGCCAGTGTAAACCAGGTAAGAGCGTATTGCAGATGGTGATTATAGAATGAAATCACCGTGAGGCCGCCGACGGGTTCCCGGTAGGCCTGTTTCAGGGAGTGAGGTGCCCGAGGCTTTCCTCCGGCGTCAGCGTCAATAAAATAAGGTGCAACCCGGGCGGCGGGCAAATCCCTGGTGTTGGCAATTTCCTGCACATCGCGGGAATACCAGCGGTTGTTAGCCGGATCATTGTCCCGTAATACGCCACCCCCGGATTCACTGAGCCTCAGCAGGCCGGTCACCGTCACCGGCTGGTTTTCTGACGGCCCTCCGGCCCTGTCATCGGTTATTTCCGTCACGAATCCCCGGTTGATAAACACCAGGGTGCCATCGGCCTGCTGCAAAGGCGTCATTAGCCAGTAGCCCTGCCCCAGCTCGGTTGAGGTGTGTACCGCAGTACTCTTTTCGCGCAGCAGGCGCCCCGTTATCTGGACATGCGTGTAGGCATCGTCCTGCTCATTGATGGTGGGCCAGACATTCGGGCCAGGAGCCGCCGAAGCAGGTGCTTCGACCCGCTGGTTAACCCGCTCAATCAGGTTCTGCTTCCAGTCCAGCCGTTGCAACTGCCAGACGCCTAGTGCTATTAAGCCGCTAAAGGCAAGGAGTGCAATCAAGGCCCAGGTAACCACAAAGGTCATCGAACGGGACTGGTGCTCAGTCTCACCCGCCAGAGCGTTGGAATCTGAATGAAATGCCCTGCCTGTCACGGATTTTGCGATTCCATGACAGGCTCGGACATCATGCCAGGCATCATGTTCACATTGAGGTTGTACATAACCCATATGGAGCCTGCCAGGGCGATAAACACCAGTATAAGCGTGAAAACCAGCGCCAGTAGATTCCAGCCACCCTCCGACTTCGGGCTCATGTGTAGGAAATAAATCATGTGCACAAAAATCTGCACGGCTGCAAAGGCGAGTATGATCAGCGCAGTAAGGCCCGCGCTTTCAATGACGTTGGCCATGACCAGCCAGAATGGAATAGCCGTCAGGATCACCGAAAGGACGAAGCCCGTCATGTAGCTCTTCAGGCTGCCGTGGTCGGGATGCGAGTTATGTTCGCTCATTACAGGACTCCCATTAAATAGACGAAGGTGAAAACGCCAATCCAGACCACGTCAAGAAAGTGCCAGAACATGGACAGGCACATCAGGCGTCGGCCATTCTCCGTTGTCAGACCATATCGCTTGACCTGCACCATGAGAACAGCCAGCCAGATGATGCCGACGCTGACGTGAAGGCCGTGGGTTCCCACCAATGAGAAAAATGCAGTCAGGAAACCGCTGCGCTGAGGTCCGTATCCCTCGTGGATAAGGTGTGCAAACTCATAGAGCTCCAAGCCGATAAAGGCCGCCCCCAAAAGACCGGTAATCGCCAGCCAGAAGAGCGTGCCATTGACCTGCTTAAGCTGCATTTGCAGCATTGCAAAACCGTAGGTAATAGACGAAATCAGCAGAAAGCCGGTGTTCACAGCGACCAACGGCAACTCGAAGATATCGGCGCCGGTAGGTCCGCCGGCATAGCTGTTGCCCAGCACGGCATAGGTCGCAAACAGGCCCGCAAACAGCAGGCAGTCACTCATAAGATAAAGCCAGAAACCCAGTAGCGTGCCTGACTCGGGGTGGTGTTCTCGCACGTAGAAGTGCGAGCTTGGCAGCATCGAATTGGCATCGGTCGCGTTCGTTGTCATATCAGGCGTACCTATCCAGTAGTTGTGACCGTTCGTCCTCAATCCGGGTAACGTCTTCCGCCGGGATGTGGTAGTCACGGTTGTAATTGAAGGTGTGAATGATGACGCCGGCTATCAAAGCGACAAACGAAAGGCCTACCAGAGGCCACATGTGCCAGATCAGCCCGAATCCACACACGGCACTTAGCATGGCCAATACGAAGCCAGATGCCGTGTTTTTCGGCATATGGATGGGCAGGAACCCGTCTCGTGGGCGCTCAAACTGGTGCTTCTTCATGTCGGTCCAGGCGTCGTTGTCATAGACCACCGGCGTAAACGCAAAGTTGTACTGTGGGGGTGGTGATGACGTCGACCACTCCAGTGTGCGGCCGTTCCATATATCGCCGCTCAAATCCCGGAGCTGGTCACGGCGGCGATAGCTGACCACAAACTGGATAATCGAAGCGATGATGCCGCCAAAGATAAGCAGAGCGCCAACGGCCGCAATGACGAACCAGATTTGCAGCGAGGCGTCATCAAAGTGGTTCATTCGCCGAGTGACCCCCATCAGGCCCAGCACGTAGAGCGGCATGAAGGCCGCGTAAAAGCCCACATTCCAGAGCCAGAACGACCACTTGCCCCAGTATTCATCCAGCTTGTAGCCGAACGCTTTCGGATACCAGTAGTTGATGGCGGCGAACATCCCGAACAGCACGCCACCGATGATGACGTTGTGGAAATGGGCAACCAGGAACAGACTGTTGTGCAATACAAAGTCAGCCGGCGGCACGGCCAGCAGCACACCGGTCATGCCGCCAATGGTGAAGGTCACCATGAACGAGACCGTCCACATCATCGGCAACTCGAAGCGGATACGGCCGCGGTACATGGTGAACAGCCAGTTAAACAGCTTGGCGCCGGTGGGGATGGAAATAATCATCGTGGTAATCCCGAAGAAGGAATTCACGCTGGCCCCTGCCCCCATGGTGAAGAAATGGTGTAGCCACACCAGATAAGACAACAAGGTGATGACGATGGTGGCGTAAACCATGGAGGTGTAACCGAACAGGCGTTTGCCGCTGAACGTAGCAACCACTTCGGAGAACACGCCAAAGGCAGGCAGAATCAGGATGTAAACTTCCGGATGGCCCCAGATCCAGATCAGGTTGACATACATCATCATGTTGCCGCCCATATCATTGGTAAAGAAATGGGTGCCCAGCATCCGGTCCATAGACAGCATGGCCAGCACCACGGTCAGAATCGGAAAAGCAGCAACAATAAGAATGTTTGTGCACAACGCCGTCCAGGTAAAGATGGGCATTTTCATCAGCGTCATGCCCGGCGCGCGGTTCTTGATGATCGTTACTGTGAAGTTGACCCCCGATAACAGGGTCCCTACCCCGGCTATCTGTAACGACCATATGTAGTAATCGACCCCGACACCGGGGCTGCCCTCTATGCCGGAGAGTGGAGGAAAAGCCAGCCAGCCGGTTTTTCCATACTCGCCGATAAACAGCGAAACCATGGTCAGGCCTGCGCCGGCGGCGGTCATCCAGAAACTGAAGTTATTCAGGAACGGAAAGGCGACATCCCGGGTGCCCAGTTGCAACGGCACAACATAGTTCATAATGCCGACAATCAATGGCATGGCGACGAAGAAGATCATGATCACGCCGTGGACCGTAAACAGCTGATCGTAATGCTCGGGTGGCAGGTAGCCTTCGGAGCCACCGAAGGCTATGGCTTGCTGCAGGCGCATCATCATGGCATCACTGAAGCCCCTCAGGAGCATAATGAAGGCCAAGATGATGTACATAATGCCAATTTTCTTGTGGTCAATACTGGTAATCCAATCACGCCACAAAGTGCCCCAGAACTTTTTGTAGGTGATGAAACCTGCCACCGCCAAGCCGGCCAACGCGGCGACGATAAAGGTCACGACCAGAATGGGCTCGTGATAAGGGATCGACTCCAATGAAAGCCGACCGAAGATCAAACTTGTCAGATCTGTTTTATCCTGCATTCTCAGTCTCTTGAATCAGTTGGGGTGATCAGGGGTGATCATCTGGTCCATGCACATTTTCTCCTCGACGACGCACCGGTTCAGAATTGCGTGGTAAAGATCCGGTGCCACCGTGCTGTAGTAGCTGACCGGTTCGGCGGAGCTGGGTTTAGCCAGCTCCAGATACTCGGACCGGTCCAGGGTGCTGCCTTGTTGTTTTACCTCATCTATCCAAGCCTGAAATTTGTCATCCGACACACCGTGGTACTTGAAACGCATATCTGAGAATCCGGCACCGCTGTAGTTGGCTGAGAAGCCGTCGTAGACACCGGGCTCATTAATGACCGCATTCAGCGTGGTTTGCATGCCGCCCATGGCGTAGATCTGGCCCGCCAACGCTGGGATGTAGAACGAGTTCATGGTGAACGACGACGTGATGTGGAAGCGGATGGGTACATCCACGGGTGTTACCAACTCGTTGACTGACGCCACACCCTGCTCGGGATAGATGAACAGCCATTTCCAGTCGAGCGATACCACTTCAACCGTTAATGGTTCATGGTCCGTCGCCAGCGGCTGGTCAGCGTCAATCCGGTCCAATGGCCGATAGGGATCCAGCTTGTGAGTACTGATCCAGGTAACCAAACCCAGCGCGATGATGATCAGTAGCGGCACGCCCCAGATCACCAGTTCAAGCTTGGTGGAATGGTCCCACTCAGGGTCATAGGTGGCGGTTTTGTTGTTTTTCCGATATCGCCAGGCGAAGAAGAATGTCAGGAATATCACCGGCACAATCACGATCAGCATCAGCAGCGTGGAGACGATAATGAGGTCAGCCTGCTGAGCGGCAATGTCCCCCGAAGGATCCATGACGACCATGTCACACCCACCGAGCAAGGCCAGCGGAAGCAGTGTTAATCCGTGTCGGAATCGTGGAAAAAGCATGCAAGCAAATCCGGTGTCTAGATTTAGGATCGCCTATTATGGAGACTAGAAATCTTGATCGCGATTGGACATGTTGTCCAGTACCCTATCCGTTGAAATCGTCTTACACTGACGCCTGATACGTTCTGTTTGAGGCTCGACGACCATGACGACTACCCACAGTCACAGCCAGACCCGGCCTGCCGATACCGCCGGTCATCAGGCACCGATCACACCCGGTGAAATTGCCGTGGGTGTAGCCATCGGTCGGGCCTCGGAGTATTTCGATTTCTTCGTATACGCCATCGCGTCGGTGCTAGTGTTCCCGGCCTTATTTTTTCCATTCGAGACGCAGCTGGTTGGCACCCTGTACTCCTTTGCCATTTTCTCACTGGCGTTCGTTGCCAGACCGTTTGGCACCATTATCTTCATGAGGTTGCAGGAACGCTTTGGGCGCGAAGCCAAGTTGACGGTAGCGCTGTTTGCTCTGGGCACCACCACCGCCGGCATTGCCTTTTTGCCAACTTACGGCGACATCGGTTTTTACGCCATCGTGTTGTTGGCGCTGTTCCGGCTGGGTCAAGGCGTGGCTTTGGGGGGCTCGTGGGACGGGCTGCCTTCGTTGCTAGCACTGAACGCGCCCGCTAATCGCAAAGGCTGGTATGCGATGATTGGGCAATTGGGAACACCGGTCGGCTTTATTGTGGCGGCCAGTTTGTTTGCCTACATGCTGTCCAGCGTGTCGGAAAAGGACTTCTTTGAATGGGCGTGGCGGTATCCGTTCTTCGCAGCCTTTGCCATCAACGTGGTTGCCCTGTTTGCGCGCCTGCGACTGGTTGCCACTGACGACTACGCCCAACTGCTTGACGAAAGAGAGCTGCAGCCATCCAAAGTCGCAAAACTGATGAGTCATCAGGGTCGGATCGTGCTGATCGGCGCCCTGGCCACGCTGGCCAGCTATGCGTTATTCCATCTGGTGACCGTGTTCCCGCTGTCCTGGCTGAGTCTCTATTCCGACAGGACCATCGCAGACATTCTGGTCATCGAGATCGTTGGTGCGGGCTTTGCGATCGCCGGAGTTGTTCTTTCAGGTGTGCTGGCTGATCGTATTGGTCGGCGCACGATGCTCGGTTGCCTTGCAGCGCTGATTGCCGTGTTCAGTCTGTTCATACCGGCTTTACTGGGAGGCGGCGAAATGGGAGAGAACCTGTTCATCATAATCGGCTTTGTTCTGCTTGGACTGTCCTATGGTCAGGCTTCCGGTGCGGTCACAGCCAATTTCGAGGCACGTTTCCGATACACCGGAGCCGCCTTGACGTCGGACATGGCGTGGTTGCTAGGTGCGGCGTTTGCACCCCTGGTTGCACTGGGACTGTCGGCGCAGTTCGGAGTGGCCTCAGTGACGCTGTATTTGCTCTCCGGTGCCGTATCTACGCTGGCGGTTCTCGGGCTTAATAAGGCAACTTACTCGCGGGACAAGTAACCGAACCGTTCACGACGAGCAGCTATAGTGTGACGATCCACCAACCTCAAAGAGCTCCAGCGGCTTCAGCCTGTAGTATTTCGTCTCTATGTCTTTTGACTGCTCGGCGTACGGCTGCGTCATGACTTCCTGTAGTTCCCGCAGCAAGGCGTAGTTCCACGTTGCCGCTTGCTGATAAGCCGGCACAACGAACCATTCTCTCAAGGTGTACTTCGGATTGACGAGCTTCATCTGACTGGAAAGTCCCTCATGAGTGCCAGGTCGGATGAGCGATTGCCACTGTGAGAGCCACGCTGACCAGCGCTTGTCCAGCTCTTCGGGGTCTGCAGCATAGGTCGGGCCTTTGTAGAAGCTTTTCTTGAGTGGCTCAATGTCACCTGGCAACGATGAAAGTTCCCGGAAGAACATGGTGTAATCGACAGGCGTTTGCATCATCAGCGTTGCCAGCTCACGGAACAATGTCGCGTCAAACGCGTCAAGTCCAAGTTTGGCAGCCCACATATTCTCCATTTGTGCCTGCATCACCTTTGGGAATTCACTTTGAATTTCCTCCAACTGCCCCAGGCAGTCTGGGTGCTCCGCCAACAAAGGCCGAACTGCCGAACAAAACGAGTGAAAGTTGCGTTCGGCTGCTGCTGGTTGGTTGAGGAATGCGAAGTGATGCCCGCCACCCGTCCATGGTTGGTACTGCGGATCAAACACATCGCAGAACCCGAATGGTCCATAGTCGAGCGTGAAGCCGCCCGCGGCACAGTTGTCGCTGTTGAAGTTACCCTGGCAGTAGCCAACACGGATCCAGTTGGCGACAAGCGATGTCAGTCGGCTGCGGAACTCACGTGCAAGCGACACCACCTTTTCGGCAGTGGTCAGTGACCGGTCGATAACGTCTCCGTACTCACGGTCGATCAGGTGCAAGACGATCTTCTTGAGCTCCTCCATCGCCTGCGGATGTTCCTGCTTACGGGCACGACGACTAAAGAGCTCGAGCTGCCCTACCCGAATGAACGACGGTGCAACACGCGTCGAGATGGCCACTGGCTCGGATACGAGAATATCGGGGTCTATCGAGCGTGAGCCCTCTGAATACCAAGGTCGCCTGACTTGCTCGGTTTTCGATACGTACAGACTCAGAGACCGTGAAGTGGGCACGCCGAGCGCGTGCATATGCTCCTGGGCCAGGAACTCCCGTACACTGGACCGCAGAACCGCCCGGCCGTCCGCGCCGCGGCAGTAGGGTGTGCGCCCTGCCCCTTTCAGCTGCATTTCCCAGCGCTGGCCGTTGATGACAGCCTCAAGTACCGAAATTGCGCGACCGTCGCCGTAGCCATTGCCGGTCTGGAAAGGGCATTGCTGGTAAAACTCGGTGCCGTAGATGGAAAGTGCATAGCCACACGCCCACCCGACGTTGCGCAGAGGCTTCGGAACATGCGACAAGTCGCCGGAGAATAGGCGGACGAAATCCTCCGACTGCGCCATGCTGTCTGCGAAACCCAGCTCGTGAAACAGGTTTTTCCCATGCGCGACGTATTCGGGGTTTTCGATGGGCGTGGGATTCACCGGAACATAGTGGCCCGAGAAGACTTGACGTGGCGCGTGATCAACTCCGTTTGCCTTCCCCTCAGGGTCGGAGTTGAGCGTGTCCATGAATGAATAGTCTGCCAACGTTGCGAGATCGTCGAGGGTTGCGACAGTTGTGGGCGTTTCCAGGTGACGTCTCGTTATCATAGGGACTCCTCTGGCGTTGGTTTGATCATGGGCAACAGTGTGAGTGTGCGTGCCGTAAGTTAGATCGTTTACCCTCCCTGTTGGCCATAGACAATTAGCTCACAGAAACACATTCAGCGATGACATTCGAGCGAATGGTCACTACACCCAAATACTCTTGCATTGGAGTCGCTCTGCTTACGGTTAATTTTTATTCAAAGCATAGGTCAATTTTATCCGTTTGTTTCCGGAACCGTCGATTGAAAGAATTCAAGTCGAGCTGGAATACGGAAAACCATTCAGCCAGTGGTCGAGCTCCACGGAAAGAAGTCGTCGAAGTTACTGTTTGATGTTCAGCCTTCCCATCACCGGTATTGAGCGTGTTCATCTGAATCCATCATTGGATGTGATGTGGAGTTATCGTCAAATCTGGTGTATAGCCATCAAGCAGCGTTCCTGTCTGATTGACCTTCTACCGCTTCTCCGTCCCGGAACTCGACGTTGTTAACGACCAGCTCCAGAAGCTGAAAGCCCTTGATGCGTTTCCACCGGTTCTGGGCGGTCTGCATCAGCTTGAACACCATCGCCAGGGTCGTCTCTCTGGAGCCGCAGCCCCGGCTTTTCTTCGTCCTCAACCGCACCGTGGCAAAGGTCGATTCAATGGGGTTCGTGGTGCGTAAGTGAATCCAGTGCACCGCCGGGAAATCATAAAATGCCAGCAACTCTTCCCGGTCTTTTTCCAGGCAATCCATGGCTTTCGGATACTTGTCCTGAAAGCGCCTCAGTGCACTGTCAAAGGCCTTGCGGGCAGCCTCCCGAGTCTCAGCCAGATAAATCTCATGCATGGCTGACTTGACCTTGGGCTGCATCGCCCTGGGCAACTTATCCAGTACATTGGCCGTCTTGTGCACCCAGCAACGCTGGTGTCGGGTCTCTGGAAAAGCCTTGGTCAGGGCCTTCCAGAAACCCAGGGCACCGTCGCCCACTGCCAACTTCGGTGATACGTCCAGATGGCGGCTTTTCAAGCCTTGGAGTAACTCAAGCCAACTGGCTTCGGATTCCCGGTGGCCGTCCTCGACGGCGACTAATTCCTTGCGGCCATGCTCGGTGACACCGACGATCACCAGTAAACACAGCTTGTTGTCCATCCGTACATTGCTGTAAACGCCGTCGGCCCACCAGTACACGTAGCGTTTCTGGCTCAGATCCCGGCGCTGCCAGACCTTGTGCTCATCCTGCCACCGGGCCTTCAGGCGCGATACCGTGTTGGCTGACAACCCTTGGGCCTGCTCGCCAACCAGTGCCGTCAACGCCTCCTGAAAGTCGCCCGAGGAGACACCCCGCAGATAGAGCCAGGGAATCAACTCGTCCAGGCTTTTGGCGCGCTTGAGATAAGGCGGCAACAAGGTGCTGTTAAAGCGGATGCCCGACTCGCTACGATCCCGCACCTTGGGCACTTGCACTTCGATATCACCAACCCCCGTCTGGACACGGCGCTGAGGCAGGTGGCCATTGCGGACCACGGCCTGATGGCCTTCTGGCGTCTTACGATCCGCATACTGCTCAAGCAGTGCCGTCAGCTCGGCATCCACCGCCTCAGCAATTAGCTTGCGAGCTCCGTGGCGAATCGTTTCGTGCAATAGATCCTGTTCCGGCTCTGGTTGTGAAAGAGCGTGCAGGGTAGACTTTGACATGGCGTATCATCCCTCTGTTGGTTGTGATCTTGGTCGAGATCAACCAACAGGATACGCCACCCTTTCAACCTGCCTCCATACACCAGAAATCACCATAACTCTGTGATGTGTTGTATATCGCCAAGCAATTTTTTCTGCAGCGGGATAACAGAGAGAATCCCAATCAAGCCAAAGAGGCGACGTTGTCTAATCTAATTTTCTTAGAAGGTGGAATATCACATGAACGCAATCAACAAGTTCTTTCTCGTTTTTTCTGTACTCGTTTTCTCTGCATTCGCGCAGGCCGAAGGTGTTAGCCAAGGAGATATTGAGCGCGGCAATAATCCTGCAATTGAAACTGTCGAACTGGGTACCGGCAACTAAGCTGCCCCAAACGATAATGGGTGGCCCTGGTGGCCGCCCACGCATTTTTTATATTTAGCCTTGGTTGCCCATCGACTCAATAAAGGCGTCCACCTCCGACTGCGTGTAACGAGGTGTAATGTGTTGTGGACAGTTCCAGTCAAAGGCCTCTATCCGAATGATCATGCCCCTCTCTACCTGGGCTTTATAGCTGTCGTCCTGTAATTGGTCGAGAATTGACGATGACTCAGGTCCAACCAGTGCCATCCTGCCAAGCAGTTTGAGTCTCCGCCGATTTGGGTAGTCCATCAGGAACAATGCAACGCGATCATTGGTAAGCACATTGCCAGTCGTGACGTACTGGCGGTTACCTGAGTAGTCCGCAAAACCAATGGTCGACTGGTCGATGACCTTCAAAAATCCGGCTGGCCCACCCCGATGCTGGATGTAGGGCCAACCGGTTTCACTGACACTGGCAATGTAAAAGCTGTCCCGAGCCTCGATGAACACCCGCTCACGATCTCTGAGGAGGTTGTTGCGGTCTGGCCCGGACTCAATGGATGAGTAACCGGTTCGACTGCCCATTTCCTCCTGGACCTGCTTAACCGTACTGGTAAAAGCGATTTCCGCATACTTGTGGGCCATGTTGGGCTCCTGAGGTTTTCATGAATCTGTTTCCCCATTTACTACCAGTAACTCTTCAGGCTCAAGTGTTACGTCTTGTCGTCACTATTTAATACTGAATCAAGGCCGCCTTTAGAGATTTTTAATCTCCTCAGTCTGGGAACCTCTTAGGTTTCCATTCCTACCAGCAATCAAAGAACCAACCACAATCAGAATGCTGGCTCCGACAACTGCAACAGTCGGCTCGCCAAACCCGGCCGCGATTAGCAATACCACCGAGATCAGCGGCGCACTGTAGGCCAAGGTTCCGAGCAGTTGGATGTTCCCGTGTTTTACACCGTAATCCCAGGTAAAGAACGCGATGCCCACTGGGCCAAGCCCCAGGCCTATCACACCTACCCACTGGCTCCCGTTACTTGGCCAGACTGTGGACTCCCACATCAGGTGGCAGACCCACGCCAACACAGCAGTCACCCCGCAGAACCAGCCAACGGCATCCGTGGGCACGGATTTGACCAGCCGACTCAGCACCGAATAGGAGGACCACATGAGCGCACAGGCAAATGCGACCAGATATCCATCCAGGTTCTCCGCGTTGAAACCGCTGATGTTTCGGCCGATCAGCAACCAACATCCGGCCAAGGCAATAACCGCGCCTGCAAGGTGCTGTGGGCGCAGGGATTCCCCGGGTAACAGTGCAGAAAATAGCACGATAAACAAGGGCCAAAGGTAGGCCAAAAGGCTCACTTCTACAGCCGGCGCCAGCGTCATCGCTTTAAAATAGGCAAAGTGATAGCCGAACAGGCCAACCACGCCAATGCACCAGGCAAACGCCGACTGGCGTGCGTATCGGATTCCGGTGTGCCCTGCTCGCAACCAGCGCGCCAACATCAGGAGAAACGCGATGGTGAACGTCATCGCCATGAGCTGGAATTCCGGAATGTGGCCGCCAGTCAGTTTGGTCAGTAAGGCGAGCGTGCCCCACAAAAGTACCGATATTGAGCCAATCCAGGTGGCTGTTGCGGTTGTCATTATTGCCTCTCCCAATCACGAATGAGTGAACTCAAGGAGAAGAAGCATAAGGCGCAGTACCCGGTGTAGACTTTCGGAATTCGGAAGGGTTATTTCGAAAACCTGCGGAAATAACTGGGCGAGTGCCCAAAGTGCTGAGAAAAGCGATCACTAAAGGCTGACAACGAACTGTAGCCGACGGCATCGGCAATACTCTGAATCGACAGCTCACCCTGTTCGAGCAGTTGCCAGGATGACTGCATGCGGAGTTCCGTGAGGTAATGGTGAGGAGTGAGACCGACCTGCTCCCGGAACAGCTCGTTTAGCTGCCGCGGGCTCAGGTGTGAAATAGAGGCCAACTGGCTGACCGTGACTTTCCGGCCGTAGTTTTCATCGATAAACCGCTTGGCGGTTTCTACCCGTCGGTCCAGTCTCAGTTTGTCGCCAAAACGTTCCTGCAGTAACTGAATCAGCAACAACAGCATCTGGTGCTGAGTTTGAGTGGAATCCCCACCCTGTTTCAACTGGGAATGCAAAAACGTAACGTACTGCTCGAGGCTAGCGTCCAAGTGGACAAAACAGGGTAATTTTTCCAACATCGGCGCCAGCGCTGCCGGAATATCCGCAACCACGAAGCGGTTGGCATCCGCAGCCGCAAAATCGTGGTCGTGGCCGGCGGCGATGATCGCGGCTTTGCCACTGCTCACCTCCCCGGCTTTGCTGTCGACCGACAGCGATAGCGTTCCAACGAGCGGCAACACCAGTTGATGGTGATCATGGGCATGTTTCTGCCCATGATCACTATAGCTCTTCAGCTTGAGGTTTGCTCTGGCGTTCGACATGTCATTCACAACCCGCTCCCTAGAGCAGGCTATTATAGCCAGAATACCGGTTACTCGAACCCTTCCAGCACTATCTTGCCCACGGCCTTACCGGACTCCAGCTCGGAATGCGCCACACGTAGGTTGTCAGCGTTAATTATCCCGAGATTCTTTCCCGCGGTGGTACGAATGTGGCCCTGATCCACCAGGCTCGCTACTGTTTCCAGTAAGTCGTGCTGAACCTTCATGTCATCGGCGTTGTGCATGGACCGGGCAAACATGAATTCGATGTGCAGGGACAGGCTTTTCGGTTTGATCTTCATCACGTCCAGAGACGCGGGGTCGTCAATCATGGCAATCCTGCCGAACGGCCTCAACGCTGCTACATAATCATCGAAGTACTGGTCAGTGGCGTTCAGGCTGGCGACGTGGGTAATCGGGGCAATGCTGCCCTCGGACACCAGTTGCTCGATTTGCGGCAGCAGTGGCTCGCGGTGATTCACGACAAAATCCGCACCAAGTGATTCGACCCATTGCCGGGACTCGGGCCGGGAAGCGGTGGCTATTACGGTGGCACCGGTCAGTTTTTTTGCCAACTGAATCAGGATAGAGCCAACACCGCCGGCTGCGCCAACCACCAGTATCACGTCGTCGGTTGGACTGATGTCCCCTGGGGTCTGCCGTTCTAGACCCAGGTGGTCGAAGAGCATTTCCCAGGCGGTTATGGTGGTCAGAGGCAGTGCAGCCGCCTCTGCGTCGTTCAGGCTGGCGGGTTTGCGGCCCACAATGCGCTCGTCCACGATCTGATACTCGGCATTGCTGCCCTGCCGTGTAACATCGCCAGCGTAGTACACCTCGTCGCCTGGCTCGAACAATGATACTGCCTCTCCGGTTGCTACGACTTCCCCAACGGCATCCCAGCCCAGTACCTTGGTCTCACCAGGCTCTGCTGCAGCCCGTTGACGTACTTTGAAATCAACAGGATTGACGCCGATGGCCCTGACACGGACCAAAAGGTCCCTTCCCGTGGCCGCCGGCTGAGGTAGTTCCAGGTCTTGAAGGGATTTAGGATCATCAATGGGCAAAGATTCAGTATATCCAACCGCTTTCATGTTTCTCTCCAGTGTGAGTTGGTAGTGGCAAGCAGTGTGATCCCTCTTTACACTAAGAAAAACAGCTAAATCCCATAAACATAATCAAATAATTTTTGAAAATGAACTTTGACGATCTGACCGTTGTGCTTAAAGTGGCCGAATTCCGCAACATCACCGCAGCCGCCACCAGCCTTGATATGCGAGCTGCGACGGCGAGCGCTGCCGTAAAACGTGTGGAGCAGGAGTTAGGGGTAGAGCTGTTTGTTCGCTCTACCCGTCGGCTGCGCCTCTCGGCAGCGGGGGAAAAATACCTGCCCCAATGCCGGCAGGCGCTGGTACTGATGGATGAGGCACGACAGAATATTCGCTTTGGTGCTGAGACAGTGGCGGGAGAAATTCGGCTTTCGGTGTCATCCGATCTGGGAAGAAACCGCGTAGTGCCCTGGATTGACGAACTGATGGCCGCGCATCCTGGGCTGAGTTTGCGGGTACAGATCACCGACAGTAATGTGGACTTTTTCCGGGATTCGGTCGATATGGCCCTACGGTATGGCTCACCCAGCGACGCCAACCTGTACGGATTCAAAATCTGTGATGTCCCCCGACTCCTCTGCGCAACACCCGATTACCTGAACCAACAGGGCACCCCCATTCATCCACACGATCTGGCGGGCCACAACGGGCTTTTCTATCAGTTGCAGGACATTCCCTACGATTTGTGGACCTTCAAGCGGGATGGTGAGGAATACCGGGTAAAAATGAGAGGCAATCGGGCGTCCAACGACGGCGATCTCGTTCGGCGCTGGTGCATCGCCGGGCAAGGTATGGCGGTAAAATCCTGCCTTGATATATCAGAGGATCTGCTGTCCGGCCGGGTGATGAACGTAATGCCCGACTACACGCCACCGGTATCAGAGCTGTGGCTGATCTGCCCGACTCGACAATCCATCACGCCTGCCATGCGCCTGCTACGGGACCATCTGAAACAGCAGTGTCAAAGCCTTATAAACGCCATGACTGCACGCGGCATACTGCCAAGCCATGATTAGACCGCCTTCAGGCGCCTGCCACAGGGCGAATTGGTCATGATGTCGTGCCAGCGATCCTGGAGCAGTCGTTCGATATGATTCCTCATCCAGATAATCCCCGGTTCTCTATCATGGCGTGCGTGCCAGATGAGGTAGAGGCTGGTTGGATCTACATCGAAGGGTAGCTCCCCCATCCACAACCCATCAACGAATCCGCAATCCTGGCTGATCAGCTCAGGAACGGCCGCGATGAGATTGGACTCCCTTAACACCTGAGGAACGGACGCAAAATGGTTCATTGTTGCGGCGATACGTCTGCTCTGCCCTTTTTGATCAAGATAACTGTCAACAGAGCCATGGGCGTCACCCGACATGGTGACCAACAGGTGCCGGGCTTCCAGAAACTCTTCCATGGTGATTTGCCGGCCTGCCAACGGGTGGCCTGCCCGCATTGCGAGAACAAATCCGCTGTCAAGAAGCCAGGTGCTCCGTAAACTGTAATCGTGCTGGTTCAGCACGCCGACCGCGAGATCAACGTGAGCAGATCTCAGGTCGTCGTAGGTCCCTTCGGGCGTATAGGGAACGGCATGTACGTCCACTCCCGGCGCTTCGCGCTCAAGCAGCTCAATAAGCTGACGCCAGATCATCTCGACGATGACGTCGGTTACTGCAATGCGAAACGTCCGCCGGGCGGAGGCCGGGTCAAACTGCGTAGCGCTGACGGCGTTTGTCAGCGCGAACATAGGGTCACCTACCTGGTCCCAAAGACTGAGGGCGTATGAGGTCGGTTCGATGTTACGCCCCTTTCGCACAAAGAGCGGATCGTTCCAGATCTGTCGCATTCTGGAAATCGCATTCGATACCGCAGGCTGTGTCATGGCCAGGCGATCCGCCGCACGAGTCACCGAACGCTCCGTCATAATCGCATCGAAGATGTACAGCAACTGCAGCTCGTGAGTTTTCATAGTGCGTTTCCCGGGGCTATAAGTGCCCTTTAACGAACGTTCTCAACTGGCCAAGGCTCCCTGCCCCGGCATGTTGGGCAATCACATTGCCATCCTGAAACAAGGCCAGTGTCGGAATGCCACGAATGCGCATTTTTGCAGTGATTTCCGGGCTATCATCGACGTTGACTTTGGCAACGGTAAGTTGCTCACCGAACTCATCGGCGATGTCCTCCAGCAGCGGAGCTACCGTCTTGCAAGGGCCACACCAGGGTGCCCAGAAGTCAACCAGGACTGTCCGGTCGCTCTGAACAACCGCTTCTTCAAAATTCGCATCGGTTACATGAACAATGGTCGTCATAATATCTGCTCCTGAATGGAATTGCTCACTTTCAATACTGGGTCCTCCAAGCTGATAGAGGGTTGGCAGACAAACGTGAAAAATAGTCTAAAAACACCCCTAACCAAATGAATTAGTTGTAGTTTAGCCCGTATTTTTCGGCTCATGTTTGGGGTTAACCTGATCACCGGCCGTCCCTTGAGGGGTAAGCTCAGCAAGTTTCAAATCAAACAACTGCTGCCCTACCGGACGTCTAAAGTTCAATGTGTAATCTCCAAAACGATTGATATGACGGGTTCGGTACGGCGATAGCGCTTTCAGGACATCTTCGGTGATGGCGATCCCTTCCGCTGCCATATCGCGTAACACCCGGCTGAGGGCTTCGACGTTGTGTAAGATAAGCATATTCGCCACCAGGTGGTTGTACTTCACCACCTTTTGCTGTTCGTGCCGGAGGTTGGCCGCAATGATGCCCTCGCCACCAAAAAAACTCCATTTTGCAAACCCGTTAAACTGCTCGTTCTTGTTGGTTGCGGCGTGAATGG
>OJDD01000064.1_pt1 | contig 40697 bp, 20 predicted proteins | sample 1592591 | NCBI WGS metagenome assembly OJDD01 (sample SAMN05416809, study PRJEB24817) | seawater metagenome | isolation source: Sea water | place: Canada:Atlantic | collected 2013-07 | reverse complement strand
ACGAGATAGCGTAGCGTCTCGTGGGCTCGGAGATGTGTATAAGAGACAGGTTTACCAGATGCTAAGCACTCTCCAACCTAACACTCACATTCGTCTGGAGCAGGAACGGATCTCTTTCTCATTCCTTAAGGATTTATGATTTCAGAGAGTGACCTGGTCAGATCTGCTTTATTAAATCGACCATTTCGGTGTCCGGAAAACCAAGCACCGTCAATGCTCCATCAGAATGAATAATGATCTCAACTTCATTTTGATCAGACTGAAGCATATTCTCACTGGAACCCTCAGGGTAAAGAAGCTCCTGATTCTCCGAGCCTACCCATTGACGATTAGTATTCCGCTCGTCCTTTTTGTAACGCCCAACTGCAATCATGTCACAAAGGGTGTTTAGCTCATCCCATAAGCCCATTGTATGAAGTTCCTGCTGCTCATACCCCGTGTACAAGAAAGTCGACAAGTCAGAGCCTTGTTTGACCCTCCTCAGAAGCCATATCACATTGTCAGCCTGCTGAAGGGGCTCTCCACCCAACAAAGTAATTCCCTGGATATCCTGTGTAGCCAATATCCAGGCCAGCAGTTCATCACGGTTGATAAGCGTCTTTGGTTTAAAAGACCACATCTCTTCGTTCCAACACCCAGGACAAGCAAGGGAGCATCCCTGTAACCAGATAACAAAACGCTTTCCAGGGCCGTAAATATGACTTTGCGGCTCAATATGCGCTACGTTGATCGATTCGCCATGATTCATAGCCACTCGGTCACACCGTCCTCGTCAGGACAACCTGTAATTTGTTGCCGTTGCGAACCTCTTTGACCGAGTAGCCCTGGGCCTTTGCATTGGTGATCACTTGTTTCCTGGTGGCCTCGACTCGCGCTTTACGCAATTCCTCAAGGCGAAGCCGTTCTTGCTCTGCCAGCTTGTCAAGATGACGCTGATAGGCAGTGGTATATTCCTCACTAACGGATGTAAGGAATTCTGCGACGCGCCGGTACTTTTTTGAACCTGCTGTCACAGCTCCATTCATTTCGCTGGAATCATGCCGCAAGATCCACCGCCCTTCCTCAAAACGAAAATGCTGACGTCCATTATAATCCGTGCGATTGGTCAGAATATCCCCAACCTGTAGTCCACCACGATGAGACTGGGTTTGCAGTGACTCGGTGGTAACGGTTTCAGGCTCAGCGCCGACTGCTTCAAGCGTTTCGAGCAAGACTTCCCGGATAGTAAAGGGTGTTGTGGTTTTTATTACTGCACTCATACCTACTTCCCTTTAACCTGTTGTTTACGCCGACTCTTCAAAACCTGTTCCTGATGGTATTCATCGGTTGTTTTCACGTGACTTATCACGCCGTCGAGACTCAGCAATTCATCCAGTGCCGCCAGGCAGGTTTCGCCTTTGAAACCGCTTGTTTTGGCCGTCAGGCCACCATCATCGTCAATAGTGACCACAACTTTTTGTTCAGGCATGGGCAGTCTCCCTATTACAGACAATTCGGGCGTTCAGCCGTTCTGCATCCCTGCGCGCTTGCTCCAGCTGTTCAGTATCGTCGATTACCAGAAAACGCTGTTCCTCCAGATTTCGCAGTTCCAAACCGTTTACAGGTAGATCTTCAGATGGCCATATGAAAGGTTCGATTAGAGGCACGGCGTTTGTTAATCCAAGTTGCCTATCAAACGCCACGCTTTGCGCTTTAGCGCGGTAAACAAATTGGGCTCCATGGGAATCAAGATTGTCTTGAGCCCTTCGATGCTCTGAACGACTATTGTCTCGCGCCTTCTCCGCCTCCAGGATATCGCGCTCAATCTTGCTCAATGCAAGGCGACGATCCTCGAGAGCTTTTTCCATGAGGGGATAATGTTTTTTCAAGATTTTATTTTTGACTGTTTCGCGCCACTGCTTCGCCTGCTCGGGACTCATTGACCGAAGAGTTTCACGAGTCTGGCCTTCCTCCAGCTTCGACTCATCCAGATTCTCGGCAGCCTCTCTCCAGGCCTCAAGAAACGCTTGCTCTATTCGTCGCTCATCTTCTTCCGATTTATTCGAAAGCTCTTGCCAGAAACCCGTTTTGGATCTGACCAGATTCTCTGTTCCTCGCAGTTCTTCTTCCAGCTTTTTTCGCTTTTCTTCCCAAGCAAATCGCTGTTCTGCTTCATCCAGCTTTTCAGCGGTATCTTTCTCTCGTTGACCAATGCGCGTTTGCAACTCTTCGAGGAGCCGTTTTTTTTCTTTCCGTTCGGCAGGCGTTGCTTCCGTAACAGACCAACATTTGAGTGCCTCAAGTTCCTGATCGAACCCTCTCACCTTCTGATGTTGCCCCAAAAAGAATTGTTTCAGAAAACCTTTCAAATGGTCAGCGACACCGTCCTGCTTAGCCTCGATCTTTTCTTGCAACCTCTCGAGCGACGAAAGCCGATCTTGCCAGTCGTTTTCTGTTCGTTGCCATTGATCATAGAGCCCATCCCTGCTCGCAGTTGGAGGACAATAGGGAGGATGGATAGCCACCTGGTAATCAATTCGATGAGCCAAACGATCCCGCTGCCACCCAATGGCACTTAACGCCAGAGCTTCTGCATCATCGTCCAAAAAACTATCAATAGAATCTGTATTGATGTCCTCGAGCGTATGGCTGAGAACCCTCTCGATCGAACGAACCAGATCCGGTTGGTCAATAAACCGCAGGGACTGATGGGCCGGAAACTCTCCGATTGTAATCTCTGACTGAAATTGCCATAAGGCCTGAGCCGACGCCTGCTCATACTCGGTTGTCAGGGCCCGACTCTGAGCTTCGGAGAGTTTCAGGCACCAGTTGGTATTAGCAAAGTCAGCCGAAGCCGGCAAAAGCCAATTATCAGGTTCCGAGAAGAGCATTGTTGGTATCGAGCTTTCAGTAAGCGAGACGCCTTCGCGGGCAATTTTGTGAATATCGGGAGCCTTAATGTTCAACAATAGTTGATACGAGGTGCCCTCGATATCCAAGGCAAGATTGCTCGAAGCTGAAAGATTGGCCCGCGTTTCAGCCAGGCAATCCTCGAGCCTTCCACGCAACTGATGCGAATGGTTGGTAACGATATTGCCGTCAGGGTGGAGCACTGTCTCCCGCGACTCATTTTGTTTCAGGTATTCGCTACCTGCATCCTCCCAAAACAGCTTGCAGAAACTGCGAAAGCTGTCTTCGATCTGTCTTTGCTCTAACTGAATTCCCCAATCACCACCACCGGACGTCGTCATGGATTGCGCTCCGGTTATCAGGAAACCTCGTGCCTGACTGGCCGTGTGATCAACTAACATCAGGCCACCGTGTTGCTTCAAACCTGTCCTGATCAGGCAACGACCGGTCAACGAATCGATGGCCGTGTGGTTTGATTGTTGGTCGCCAAGTAATAGATAAATCCTCACGCCCCTGTCAGCTGCTTCCTGCAATGCCAGGATCAACTCTTTGTTCTTGATCTGATCACAAGCAAGGAGCAGAGTCAGTCGCGCCTTACTGACAACAGAAATCAGGTCGGCACTATCAACGAATTCCAGAATTGTGGACGCCGAAAAGTCGCAATCTGATCCTTGCTCACAAAACAATGGCGGCAACCCTTCACTTCTATAATCGACACGGAAGCTTTCCTGTCGCACCGTTATCTGCGTCATCGAGCCACCTCCACCGATTTCATGTTTCCGACAAGATCTTGCAAGTAGTGTGGAAGTTCATGCTTTTCCTTAGGGGTGAATCCTGGCGTTCCTTCAACTACAAATCCGGCAGGCTTTTCTCTCATAAAATCCAACCCAATACTGCACTCCCAGCAATAGGTATGCGACGCTCCAATAAATATCCAGAAGCGCCCGTGGTTGTCGTGATCCTTTCTGAAGTATTGACACTCCCAGTTATCCGGCATCTCAGCTTCCTGCTCACCGTTTGGCGCCAAAGTTAACAGCAACCCATCCGCGTCACTGGCGCATGCAGCCACCGAGGCCAGGTTTCTTTTTTGCCTGTTCGTGTAGACATAGCGATCAGAGTAAATTATGCGCTGGATCACTTCCCCGCCGGCCAGTTGATTAACCAGCCCTTTGAGATGTAATGCATCGCCACTTAACAGAGTAATTGGCAACCGTTGCTTTTTACTCTTGGCGGGTGACAGGTCAGCCAACGCCGCTGCATGCCAATAGGCTTTTGGCGTGCTTTCACGGGACAGAAGCTCCAGCAGGTTGGTGCCTTCTTTTAATGGCAATTCATAGTCCGCCAATGCCACATGATCGAGCCAAGAGGTTTGTTTTTGAAGAGACTTCTCTGATGATTGATACGCCTCGTCGTGAAACGCTTCAAGCCAGTTTCGGTGCCATAGCTCCGCATCCGACTGGTTTACCGGTTTGATTGGGACGTTTTCTGCTCTTATTGAAGCGAATGAACCAAAGTCTGTTGTCAGATTGGAAAAGTTCGCGCTGGCTAACGCAAAGTTCTGGACAGCGCTCGCATGCTGCTGAATCTGCTCAAACGGAACTCTCATACGCTGATCAGTCTCGGGCCATTGGCCATCAAACTGGTCTGCAATTTTGCGCATGACGGCAGAGAAACTGTCAGCAAATTGATGCGTTTCCATCTCAAAGGCTTCAGGCCGAGAGGTTGGTGTTTTTTGCCCGAAATCCAACACATCCAGTTGGCCCTCAAGGCTGAGGCGGGAATCGGCTGGGCCAAGATTCCACTTTAGGTCTAAGGTCGCGTTCTGATCAGGCGAGCAAATAACCTCCGGTTCAAGGCGCGACAAAGTCAACTTCTGACTGGTACCTTGAGATTTTCCGCCCTCATAGGCGTCTTCCAGCGCGTTCACCGTCAGGCAATGCTCTATTGAGAAGCGTGAGCATCTTGCATCATTTCCGCTAAGCCAACCAGTGGTACCCGGATTAAAGAACGCCGTATCTCGCTGTATAAAGACCGGACGGGTTCCCAGCAAGGGGTCATTCTCCGTGTACCAGATATGATATAGGCCACGCTCGGTAGTCCCGAAAAGACCGGAACGCTCGACTTCAAGCCCCTTTTCCGTCAGCGAGGACGCTTCCCCATCCCACAATTTTTCACGGATCAGGTACGCCTTAAGCCTCGGTGGGCGCGCGTCAGCGTTGCTTTGAATGTGTTCCAGTAACAACTTCAGATCAGGACGCTGCCGCTGAAAGGTCACGTTCGCGATAACCGGGTAACGCCTAACCGGCACTTTACGAGCAAGATTCAGGCGCAGGGCTCCGCTGTTACTCTCGCCCCGATTATTGGGCAATCGCTGACGATGGTCATTAGCTCTGGGTGATGTTCCAGATTGTTGAGTGCTCATCAATTCAGTTCCACTATTTGCTGGCTTTTCTGGCGTTGTGGTTAGCCTTGCCATCCTCGAAACGCAGGCACGCCTTTGCCAGGTTCGTCAGTTCTTCAGTGCGCGAGTGCTGGCTAAAATATCTGTGATGGCCAACCACGACCAGCTGATAGCGAGCTCGTGTGATCGAAACGTTCAGGCGGTTAGGAGAATCCATAAAGCCGTCCCGCTTCGTGTTGACCATAGAGAGGAAAACCACGTCCGCCTCTTGCCCCTGAAAGTAATCAACCGTCGCGAGCTTGATAGAAACGTTTTTGTAGGAAAAACGCGCATGGCGATTTTTATTATCGCCAGGCAGATTCTTTAGCTCCTCACGCAACGCCTTCTCCTGGCCCTTGTAAAAGGTCAGGACAGCCACATCGAAAGGCTCACCTTTGTCATTTTTGGATCTACCCTCTGCCCAATCACAAAAAACCTTGAGCTCATGGACAAGGGCTTCCGCTTCCTTTTTATTGGCATTACCAAACGTTTCTCCTTCGATATTTACCCACACACTCCGCTGTGTGTAGCGATCATAGCCCCATGCTCGGTCGGCGCTGGTCTTACGACCATCTTCTAGAACGCCAGGTGGATAGAACTGTTCTCTGGGGAACGTCGAAATATCGGGATGCATACGGTGCTGAAAAGTCAGAGTGGTATAGCGTTGATCCTTTTCCTCAGGCTTGAAGCCTTGATTCAAGGTAGTTGGATCGGCCTTTTTGCGCCTTTGCAAGCCGTCACCGGATAAGGCCTCAAGCACGGAGGGAAATGCGATATTTTTCAGTATATGAATCCTTCCATCCGCCTGAATGGATTTTGGAAAAAGCCGATCCAGTGTATCGGTAACATTTTTGGTCTTGGAATTATTCCTGGACAACCGCAGCCAGTATTCCCGCTCAAGTCGCCAGCAGACCTCCTCTGACCATTTTGTCTTATTAATTCTATCGAGCAGCTCTTCCTGTATCTCTACAGTATCCGTGTAATTGCGATGTTTAACCCTGAAACCTTGGCTCCCTGTACCGAACCTCTTGTGCAGCAGGGCTTGTGGGGACCGATGCCAGGACGGATGCAAAACCAACATGTCATCCGGAATCATCGACTGCAGATCCGCCAATACCGACCCATCAACAAAGCAAAGATTAGCCTCATAGAGTCGCCACGGCTCCTGACTGAGGACATTAAAGCCCACTACCCAGTTCTCGTTTGGGCGACTGCGAGTGTTCGACTGAATCAGGAGTATACTTTCCAGTCCATTGCCGAGCTTCCGATCCCCCATACGCGCCTGCACTTCGTCTTTTAGAGCTACCAATGTTCCCGCTGAAACCGGAACCAGCATCGGCTGCCCATAGGGTTTACAGTTATCACCCCTTAATTCCTCTAAAAGGAAGCAGGCCAGTTGAACTGAGGTTGGTAAGGTCTCCGTAGAGCTCTTGCCTTGGGGCGGTTTCAACATCAGGTTATCGAGGTTGGCGACGATCTGTTCTCGGTCAGTAAAAGGAGACAGTTGTCGAACGTCCCCCACCAGGATCCAGCGGCGGGCAAACCGGGCGGGAACCAGAAACTCCTGGAAGGTTGTTTTACTGCACTCATCAATAATCATGACGTCAAATGGGGGTTCGCCCCGATCCAGCATGACGTCCTTATCGTTAAACAGTCGCAGGATACCAATGGTAGTTCCGCAAACCAGATTGGACGCATCCACCATGAGTTGCTTCGTAAGCTGCTCGCAGCCTGGCGCGTCCCGAAGCTCATCAAACAACTTATCGTACTGGTAGTGCTCGACCCCGGTCGCATTACTTTCATTGCCAATGCGCAGCGGAAAGATATGTTGTGACAGTGTGGTGTCGTCCTTAATGCGCTCAAGAACGTTATTGATAGCCGCATGAGTAGAGGCAGAAAGCAGCACACGCTTTCCATCCATCACAAGCTGGATAATCAATTCAAGTATCGTTGTGGTTTTGCCTGTACCAGGCGGACCATCAAGAATGGCGAAATCAGAGCTAGCTAGAGCCTTACTTACAAAAGCACGCTGGCGATCACAACCGTCAAAAACGGGGTCGGTCAATACCTTCCAGTCGATACTTTCCTCTGGAACCGGGTCATTGTTCTGCCACTGTATCTGCGTGCGATCCTGTAACAGTTGAATTAGCGGCCTATGCCCAACAGCCGGACGGTTCATCAGGTTATTGATAGCCGCTTTCTGACGCTCCAGTTGACTGGTATCCACGCTGACCCTGATTTCACGCCGGGCGCCCTGCCCAGATGGGTATTCGCTTTTCCAGTTCTTTTTCCCTTTGATGTTACGCGTGATAAGGATCTGCCGTTCCTCAGGCCGACTTTTCAAGACCCTGAAGCCCTCATCGCGCTTGCGCTGAGTTAAATCCAGGATCTTCATGTTTGGGTTATCGTCGAAAAAATAATCCAGTTCCGATTTACCTGTCTCATCCCCGGAATCGGCTTTCTCGAGCAGCTGAATCCATTTTTCATCGACCTGGACGGGCTCTACGTCGAATTCAAGCTCGGGAAAAAAAGAGCAGTGAACAACAGTTTGATGGTCGAGTAGGGTATTACCCGTCGATTCGAGTGTTAGCCCCTTTTCAGGGGTGATCACCCATTGATTCGCTGAAAGCGTTGCTCCCTTTTGAGACAAGTAGGTCGGGCTAATAGCAGATAGGCGGTTGTTCGTAACGTCTTCAAGCTTGTGCGGGCTAACAGAGGGTTTGTCTTTGGAGAACAGTAACCAGCCATTGCCTTCAGTGGTGGGGTACCAACTTGTCAGGGAAGACTCGTCTAAGGAAAAGATTAACTGAAACGCCGTATTCCGTCCGTTGATCGATAGCGCACTTTGACTCCCGACATACCCTTCCAACGTGAGCCTGTTGCCATTCTGTTCTTTGACCTTACATTCCTGACCATCAATATAAGCGGATGCTATGCCATCCAGCGGTGCCGCCAATGGCCTGATTTCAAGCTGATAGCCGCTCCATTGAATTGTAGAATGCTCACCCAATTCAGGCAGGAATACTTCAAATCTTGCCCGTCCGTCGCGGAAATGTTCTTGTTCTAAGGTATAGCGCTCGCGTTCAGCGCCCTTACCTACAATCACATCGTCAGCCAACTGGGGTGCAAAATTCTCATCCAAAGGAGTGCCGGCTGCCTCAGACAGAATTTCGAACCACCCCTGATCCTCACTCAAAACCTCAATCTGGCTGACAGGGGTCACCCGCCATATTCTTTGTTTTGGCCTTAGACGATAGCGATTATTAGCTATTGGCTTCCATTCACAACTGACCTCTTTATTTTTCAGCGCATTGATACTGTTATCGAGGTAGTGCTTGAATGGCATCAACACATCGTTAGTTTGTTTCGCCAGCACAGCGGCGCTTAACTCGCCGCACTCCAGGGCCGTAAAAAAAGGATTAGCCATTTACTACAACTCGACTAAATAAATGGGTTTTCGCCTTCCTGCTTCAGGCGGGGCTTTTTATCTTTGATATCAGCAAGCGTAAGCGTCTCAGGCTCAGACGAGCTGGCCGCAACTGCCCGGCCCTCAGCCCATGAGCGTGTCTTCTGAATCACTTCTGCCATAGTTTGGGAAAGCGGGGTCGTCGTTTTGATCGCTCGCAGAAGATCATCCTTCCCTAAATGATGGCCGCTATCAAAGGCCAGAAACATGCCCTCTTTCACCGCCTCTTCCAGCTCTGCGCCGGTAAAGCCTTTGCTGGCTTCGGCCAATTCTTCCAGTTCATCATCCGAAAAGTCATCCTGCCGATTTCGCCGTTTGAGGTGGATCGATAGAATTTCTTTTCGATCCCGCTGTACCGGCAAGTCCACAAAAAAGATTTCATCTACCCGTCCCTTCCTGAGCAGTTCCGGTGGTAACAGTTCGATATGGTTGGCAGTCGCCACCACAAACACGGGCTTTTCTTTTTCCTGCATCCAGGTCAGAAAAGTACCCAACACGCGAGACGTGGTTCCGCCATCAGTAGAGCCGGAGCTTTGCAACCCAGAGAGGCCTTTCTCAATCTCATCCACCCATAAAATACTGGGAGCCAGGGCCTCTGCTGTTTGCAACGCGGAACGAATATTGGCCTCGGATTGGCCAATAATGCCACCATAAATTTTACCCATATCAAGGCGCAATAAGGGCAACTGCCAAGCATGGGCCACAGCTTTCGCCGCAAGACTTTTACCTGTACCCGGCAAGCCTAACAACAACACTCCGCGGGGAATCTCCAGGCCGAAATCCCGAGCTTCCTTGGTAAAGGCCTGTCGCCTCCGGTTCAGCCAGGACTTTAGGTTATCCAGGCCGCCAATATCATCCAGTGAGGATTTGGGGTGAAAGTATTCCAGGTGCCCGCTTTTACGGATCACCTGCTCTTTCTCATCCACAATGTCAGGGATAATTCTTTCATTCAGGCGCCGGTGCTCACAGGCTGCCTTTGCGAATGCAAGTTGAGCTTCGCTGGTTGACAACCCAAGTGCAGCCTCTAAAAGCTCGGCACTGTCACTATAGTCATCGTCATCAATCTCATACCGCTGTTTGGCCTGCTGCAATATTTTCCGCAAATCCTCAACGCTAGGCAGCGGCATGTCCAACACCTGGACTTCCTTCTCAAGCTCGGTAGGTAAGTGAGGAATAGGCTGGGACATAATAATCGTGCAATCTTTAATCGACCGTCCCGCAACGGCTATTGCAAAAGAGCGCAGGCGACTGATCAGAGCGGGATCTATATCCGTCAGTGAGTGATGGAAATCTTCAAGGAGCAAAATAAAAGGCATTTCCAAAGATGGGTCACCCTCATCTTTGAACTCAGACAAAAGTTCCAAAACCTCGTGAGGCTGGTCTGCTTCAGGGGTATCGGAATTTTCAGAGGAGTCTGTAACACGCAATAAACCCTCTGCCCGATTCCAGCGGTACAAATTGCGCTGCAGAGCATTCGCCACCTGCTCACTACTTGCCCGGATTCTCAAAGTCTCGTTACTTATGATCTGGATAATCGGCGCTGAAGCGCGCACATTCAATTCGAGAGCTTTTTGAAAATCCATAGAACCTCTGCAAGTTTTGGGACTGCGACAACAAGGAAAACTTTCAAGCGGAACATCACTGGCGGGACCCGGGTGCGCCCTAAGCTACCCGATGCGCACCATACTCTCAACAAGCACTCGGCGCTGAATTGGCTTGGAGCAATCGAAGATACTTCAAAGCCTGGTCGTCAAAATGCTGGCCGAGCCATTCGTCCGACAGATCAAAGAACAACACCAGTCGGTCTGTGCCAACCGATTGGCCAAATAAGAAATGACCGCTGCGCTGAATAGTCTGAATGGTGTAAAACTTGTTTTGCACACCTTCCGGGTAGGCCGCATGGAAAAACGACAAATCAAACCGTCGGGATCCACTTCCCTTGAGCTCTAGCCGATCAACCCTCACAGGTGCGCATCGGCGAATCTCGGCTCCGAATTGCGGATCAAAAAGTTCCATGGCGTACCATTTGCCGCGCTCTAGGCTGAAGCGGGTCATCGGTAACTCCGGCTCATTCCGCAACCACCGGATAACAAGCATCACCCCACAACGTCTCTGGATGATCCATCATGATGGTCAGAATAGCGGGCACCAGTTTTTTCATTAACGCCACACAATCCCGAATCTGATCACGGTTAACTGAACTGCCCCAGGTTGCGCCGCCATGAATCAGCTGGTTTCGCAGTGTGTAGATTCTTGATAGGGCGATGCCGATCACGGTTGCCGTGTCCTGTTTGCCCAGAGCGGTTTGGGCCGCGACCTTCGCCCGATCCAACTGGCTTTGCCATTCTTCCGCCGATAGTTTGCCATTCTGAAAATCCCAGAAGGCCTGGAACACATATCGATTATCCAACAGGACACGAATACTGCGGGGGAATTCACTCCAGGCGAGCTCTTCAAGCAGCTTCGCCTGATCCAGTTCAGACAGTTTCTGAAGAAAGTTGCGAAAGGAGATGCTCTCGGATGTTCGGTAGTCCTCTTCGATCTCCGTGGCATAAGCGGCATTGAATGCAATCCAGAGAAAGATGAACTGGCCGTCCGGATCTTCAGCCTGCTCTGCCCGGCTCAACCAACTAAGGGCACGATGGACTCGAAGAGAGAGATTACTGTGAAAACCTTCCCTCTCCGCTCGATGCCGCTGTTTCAGTTCCTGGAAAGCCATACGCGCTCATCTCCCTTGGAATTTGGCCCCGTTCACAGACTGCTCGCTTGCTTTTGAGTCCTCAGAACAAAACTCAGGACCCTCAGTAAAGACGTTTATATCGGTTTCGCCAAGCTCATTGTCACTGCCAACGTTGACCAGCAAGTTCCTGTCAGCCTGAAGACAGGGTTAGTCCGATACTTCACTAAGCCTTGGATGTTTGCTGCACGCTACTCTGTTCTTTAGATGCCTGAATATCTACCGGCGGCACACCCAGGTCCTGCCACTTTTCCGGGTGGCAGGTAAAGAGCAGTATCTGGTGCCGACTGGCCGCATCAAAGAGGATGCGTTTCATATCTTCCAGGCGATCGCTATCACTGTGCACCAGGGTGTCGTCCAGAATGACCAGCGTCGGCCTGCCAGCCTCCTGGAGCAGATCAGCATAGGCCAGGCGGCTGATCAGCCCCATCTGCTCCCTCGCACCAAAGCTCAACTCGGTAATTTGCCCAAGCTCGGTGCCCCGGCTGAAGGTGCCTGGCCGTAGCTGTTCATCCACTTCCAATGAAGCTTCCGGAAACAGCACTGACAGGTAATGGTTCAGGTGTTTCTGCAGGGGCGCCTGCAGGCGACGGGTCAGGGCCTGGCGTTTTTCGGTGAGCAGGTTCATCAGCAGATCAAGCGCCTGGGCACGACGGTGCAGTTCCTGATAGCGGCGATTGCACTGGTCCAGCTCCGCTTCTTTTTCATTGAGCTGTTCTTCCAGCCCTTCCGCGCCCCAGGCCTCCAGCCTGACTTTGATATCCCGAAGTTCGCGGCCCCGGTTTTCCTGGGTCTGGCGCAGGTTGTTAACGGTGCTCTGATAGCGATCGATATCCTGCCGCAAAAACTCCGGGCGCGCCTCGCGAATTTCCCGCTCGCGTTGATCCAGACTGGCTTCCAGCTCTTTCTGCTGCTTTTCGTTGTTCGCCAGGTCCGTGGTGATCTGCTGAAGCTGTTGTTGCCGTTCCGGGCTCTTTTCTTCGTCCGCCAGGCGCTGCCATTCCCTTTGTGCGTTATCCCGGGCCTGCTTCAGGGCAGACAGCCTGGACTGATGTTCACGCTCATCCGATTCAGCCTGATCAAGCGCCTTGCCAGCCTGGGTAAAAGCGGCCTCCGCATCTTCGGGGGCGGGCACATTGTCTTTCGGATCCGGTTCCGGAGTGGCTTCCAGTTGCTTTCCAACCTTCTCCAGCTCGCTTTCTACCTCGCTCTGTTGAGAGACAAGTTGCTCAATGCCGGCCGGCGCGACGGACCTGAACAGCTCTTCGGCATGCTTCCGGGCTCTTTCTGAACTTTCAAAAGCGGCAAGACGATTCTCCGCCCGCTCCAGCGAAGTAACGCCAAGGGTTTTCAGTTGTTCATCCAGGCCTTCCTGGAGGGCTTTCAGCTTCCTGCGGGTGCTGGCCAGCTCTTCCCCGCCGGGTGTTATACCCAGAGTGCCTACGCCCGGAATCACCAGCGTTGATTCTTCCAGAAGCTGCCGCTCGCCGCTGTCACTGAGCGGCTCATTGTTCAGCGTCAGCGATGCGCCGGCGTCCAACTGCCAGCTCAACCGGGTAGCAATGGTCTGTGAACGAATCGTTTCTTCGTTCAGCTGGTTACCGATTGCTCTCAGCTTCTTGACGAGTTCTGCGTCAATGCGGTTTTCCCGGGCCTGTTGCTGCGCTTGCTCTAACTGATTGTGGTATTCCCTGGCGTTAGCGAGATTCTGGGTCAGGGCCTGTTTTTGCTGTTCGAGCCTTCGGACATCCTGCTCCAGCCGTTGCCGGGTTTGCATCAGTCCTGCCAGTTTCTGTTGTTTTTCCGCCTTTTCATACGCGCTTTTGGCATCGGCCAGGTGGCCTGAAACAACCGGTGTTTGTGCCTGTGCAACACTGAGGTCCCGCTCGGCGCGGTCCAGCTCGGTTTTTCGCACCTCCAACTGACGGGTCAGCCCTTCCAGCTGTTCTTTACTCTGAAGCAGCAATCGGTGGTTTTGCTGCAACTGGGTAAGCGTGGCTTTCTCCTGGCTCTGTCGCTGCTCCAGGCGTTCAACCTGCTGGAGCCGCGCGCGGGCCTCCTCCAACTGGCGCTGGGCCTCTTCCCAGGGGCGCTCGGCCTCCGCCTGATCATAGTCCTGGGCGAGTTTGCCAAGCCGATCGACCTGTTCCTGGTATTTGTGCACCCGGTCCTTCAGCTCTGCGATTTCATGCTCGTATTGGCCGCGGTCTTTTTCCAGTTGCTGGTAATCTCCACGGGGCTTGCCCGTACCGGTCAGAAGGGTATCCCGCTGGCTGCGAACCGTTTCAATCAGGTCGTCACCGCCGGAACTGGCGACCTCTCCAACCATGGAATTCAGGGCAGACTTCAGATGATCCCCCGCGTGTTCTATCGCCTGCTCGATGTCCTGCCCAGTGCCCTGCTCCACCCACAGCAACCCCGGTATGCCCCAGTGTTCGGCCTTGCTGGCGCCACGTTTCGGGTATTGATAGCCCAGTAATTCAGCCAGTTTTTCTTCCGCGTCGTCCTCACTGTAGGTCTCGGTGCCAACCACCAGATCGCATCGTTTGCGCTGAAGAAAGCTTTTGGTGAGGCGCCAGTTGCGGTTGTCGTGCTCAAAATCCAGCTCAATGGTCGGCGCCGCTGCAGAGTCACCCCAGGGGCGCAAATCGTCTACCGCCGTTGAGCGATAGCGCTCAAAAAACGCCGCACGAATAGCCCGCACCAGCGTACTTTTGCCGGACTCGTTGGGGCCGTGAATTAGATTGAGGCCGGGTTGCAGATTGTCCAGAACAAACGGTCTGCGGAACTGGCGTAGCTGTTCAATGCGCATTTTCTGCAGTTTCATTGCTCAGCCCCCTGTTCCCTCTCCCTCAGCAGCCCCGCCAGAATGGCCAACGCATCCCGGGAGGTATCATCCTGCGCGTCTCCTTGCCGCTCGCGCAGATTCTCGATCACTTCGCCCACGTAACCATCGGCTTTCAGAGCAGCAATATCCTCGTCAGTCGGAGCAAGCTGCAGCCCACTGCGCTCGCAGCGAAGACTGCGGAATCTCGCCTCCGCAACCGACAACGCCTTGAGCAGGGTTTCCTCGCCGGCCAGGGTCACCGAGCCTTCAAGACGCAGATCAACCACCGCGGATTCAGGCAGGCTGTTCAAACGCTCCAGCAGTTGCTCAAGATCGGATTGGACTGAAAGAGTTTCCCGCCACTGGTGCCATTGATACCGGCCCGTTGGAACAGAGGTTACCGTGGGCGCTGCCCCTGGTTCGGAAACCTCAACGATCAGGGCATTCCCCGCTTCGTTGTTCCGGAAACGTTCTGGCTCCGGTGTTCCGCTATACCAGGTGTGTTCATTGATCTGTTTGGTGCCGTGCCAGTCGCCCAGGGCCAGGTAATCAAGTCTGCTCGCTTCAGCCCGGTCAGGTGCGATGGGGTTGGTGGAATCAATATCTTCAGACAACAGGCCCTGGACACTGCCGTGGGCCAGGCCAATTCTGGCGTAACCTTCCGGCGTTTCATAAGCACTGAACGGCTCGGTCAGATCGCCGTAGGTGTGGCGCTGAGTCAGTGGCGCACAGAGTATGCTGAGTTTCTGGGGCTCCAGATCGATAACGCCTGGCTGAAGCGCAAGGTGCACGTTCTCCGGCACCGCACCCAGACGCTGGGCCCGAGTCCATACGCTCTCCGCCAGGGCCGCATCATGGTTGCCAGGCAGCATGACCCAGGAGCCGGCAAAACCCTTCGTGGCATTGAATACCCGCCGGATGGTGCGGTCGGAAACCGTTTGTGCATCAAAAACGTCACCCGCTACCAGTACCGCTTCGCACTGATGCTCATTGGCCAGCTGCGCAAGCTTTTCAATGGCTTCAAACCGGGCTTCGACCAGTGCTGCGCCGTCTTCTGTTTCGAAGCGAGTGAAGGCACGGCCCATTTGCCAGTCTGCCGTGTGCAAGAACTTTGGCATTTTATGTCCCTGAAAGATCAGATTGTTGTCGCGCCATTCTAGACTGCCCGCAGATACTTTAGATGTGGGAGGCGACAAACGAGGTCGCTTAAGTCTCGGGAAAGCAACTCAGGGTCTAACCAACAGTCATGACACTTGTTCATTTGTGGAAATTCTCTGGTTCAAAGGCGCCAGATTGATGACCAATGCATTGCGAACTTTCTCCCAGTCATCCGCAGAAAAATCTCTTTTGACGAGATTATCCAGGAGCTCTTCCTGTCTGGGTTGACCGAATGCCAAACGGTAGAGCGAGAGAATCTTCAGCGCCTCATCCAAACGCGCCTCTTCGCGGCTCATCGGCATCATAGGAACCAGTCGTTCAATCTGTGCAGTCCCTGACGGTATATGCCAGTACGGCGTCAAATCGCTGATCCGGTTCTCAGACAACCGATCAATTTCTGAAAACAAGCTCTCCCAATAATCTCTACTGTCCGGCTGTTCCAGATCCAGCCCATGTGATTCTGCGAACTCAGTTGCTCGGCGACGAACCACTAGTGACTTGTAGCGGTTTACCCTCCCTTCCCTTTGCTCAATATCGATCGGATTGGACGGCAGGTTCCAGTGCACCACTCGATTACAGTACCAATGAAAATCCAGGCCTTCCTGGCCAATGGATGTTGAGTTCAGCATGAAAGGTTTGAACGGCGAATTAAAACTGTCCCGGATGTGCTCAACCCGAATCTGCTGTTTGTCATCAGTCGCGTTTTGTATGCCGAGTGGGACAGCGAAATGACACCGGAGGGAAGCATTCAACGGAATGTGATGAGAGCTGCCATTAGAGTGACCCAGATACTGAAAAGTCACGGACGAGGTCTGAAAACCCATTACGCCCGCAAACCTGACGGCAGCCTCTCGCACGGAAAGACCGCTCCCTTTCAGCAAGTGCCCATATTCATCGACCATGGCCTGGAATCCACCTTGAGCACAGTAGTTCAGGATTTTACGAGATTTCCAGATACTGCTCAGTTGGGTCGAGTTTTTCAGTCGAGTCCCCGACTGCTTTTCAATAACCGCAATGGACTCTGGCTTGTTGAACAGGCTGAGTACCCCGAAGGCCACCCCAATTGCTGCGTTTAATTCGGCGGATGACTCAATATCCCAAAGCCGTGAAAACATCCGAAGCGCACATATGCCAGGCCCCGCAATTGAGAGCAATGCGAGGAAATCAGCCAGGTCTTTAGGCATACTGCCCAAAGTTTTCTGGCCAGAGAAAAGTTGCTCCAGACTGTTCGCAATTTCTTCCCGGTGCTCCCGGCGTCCTTTATCCTTTGAGTCTGTTTGCTCGGTCTGGAGCCAATCCTGCCAGTCCCTGAGTTCATCGCTGTAACCATTAACATGATCCAGCAGCATACCGGCGTAGGCGTACCAGTTATGGTCCTCCGGCCCTTCAGACTCATATTGGCGAAGCCCGAACAGCATATCCCCAAAATGTTGTCGCCGCTCGGCCAAAATTTCCTCTAGTGCCATATCCCCCCGGGCCAATGGTTCTGAGGCCAAAACTCGTGAGGGATACACCAATGACCACCCTGTCAGTGCGTTCTTACCCTCAAGTCGAATAAGCGGGACGCTCCGTTTCTTGTCCTCGACAAAATATTTAGGGCGACTCCCCTTTCTTTTCTGGAGACGCCTCTCCACCTCGTAGGACACCAGCCCACTCAGTGCTCTTGGAACCATGGCCCATGCCGAGAAAAGCAGGGTTTTGCTGAAGCTCAGGTTGGCTGCAAACGGGCCCTGCAAGTGATAATGAGGTGCGCTAGGCGGAATCCACAACAACTCTTCCACCCCGTCATTCAGGATGCGTTTAATAAGGCCACGAAGTTTTGCATTTGGCGCATCATCCAAGAGTTTCAACCGGTAATTTGCAATACGCTCTCTTGGTAACCAACTCAATGCCGATTTTCCGAGCGCTGAGCGAACTTTTGGGTGCTTCAGATTGCGCTCCAGCCTGTCTCGGAACGAATAACCACCAAGAAAAGACAGCGCCCATGGGGCAGATTTGTAAAACTCCATTAATTGATGGCCGTGCCTTGCCTGAGACACCTGATCGACAGTGTCTGCAAGCCCAGCCATAGCAATGAAGGATTTGATATCACTCTGGCTAAAATGTTCTGCGCAATCTAAACGCTCGGAACTGAATACAGAATCAACATTCTTGCCTATCTGGCCTCGCTCGGTACGGGCAATAAAGTCGCTTAATGCTCGTTCGACTCTCAACTTTTCAGCATCAGAAAGATCGTCGACCGAAAACGAATCATCCCGAAGCCGCAGAATGGTCGCCAGTAATTCTCTTCTCGCCACCTCGTATTCGGAAAGTCGCTCCTGGTCTGAGTTCATCAGAAACGTTAACAGGTGGCGCAACTCGTCCTGATGAGATGCCTCAATTTCATCATCTTCTATCCGACTCAGCGCCTTGAATGGAGTCGCTGATAACAGCAGTATCTTTCCCGGATTGTCCTGCTTGAACACCTCCTGTGCGATCAGGGTATTCTCTGAATCGGCCGACGTATCCAAAAGAGAATCAAATCGCTGAAACTCATCGAGAATGAAAAGATCTGCACGAATATGCCGGGCACACACTTTAGCCAGCTTGGTACGCAATTCAGAGCGCAACCGATAAAAGGTCGTTGAACTGGTTCCTGTGGCGGGTTCATCAAAGCCATTCAGAAGCTTATTCCAGGTTTCTTCGGAGTCGTTCGCCAGATATCCGGCCAACTGACGACCAATAGCCTCTAGTGCACAAATGTAGGAACAATTGGCCAGCCCAAGCCAATCCCTTAAATCTTCTGAAATCGATGCCTCGGATTCAAGATCGCCTAGAAATTCCTCTACAAGATCTTCATCCAACTCATAACCGCCCCCGAACCAGCGTTCTTGGGTATCCCAGGTGTTTTGTTTAACTTCGCTACGCATAAGCCGACTCAGTACCGGCCGCCAGGGTCGCAAAGCGTCGTGATTCATTAAACACTGGAAAAGGATATATCGTTCCCACACGTTGCCATCGCTATTTGTCAGGGAGAAAGATGTGGACGGTGTCAGTGAGCAGACTTCAAGTAATTGGCCATTGGCAGCCTGTCTTTCTTTAACTGCCAACTCCACGAGCCGCCCGAACGATGGTTCCCTGACATATTTCTTTGCGACATCCTCACTGAACACCGCCAGCTTTTTACGATTCTCGTTTGCCAGTGCCAGGTTTGAACAAATGTAGGTCACTCGAAAGGGTTGCGCGTGCTCGGAAATGCCAGAGCCCAGATGTTGATAAATCTGCCTGCGCAGCATCTCCGCGATGACACCCTTTGCAACTATGGTCTTTCCCAAACCTACTTCGTCAGCAACAAGAACCCGCTCGGTATGCCCCGCCGAAAAGAAATTCTCGACCACGCGATCTACCGAGGCTTGCTGAAAATCCTTCAAACCAGCAAGCGTTTTTTCGATTTGCTCAAATACCTCATCCATAAAACAACACCAAACTCAGTGCTTACTGAGGGCGAAATGCCGCCACAATTGAACAAATCGTTTCGGAACAGGAACGGACGTTCCTTCAAGCCGATCGATCATCTTCTGAATTCTCTCAAGAGCCTCCGGATCCCGCGCTGAGGCAAGCATTAACTGCTCAAAAATCGGAGCATCACCAAACAAGCCGACCAAGGCACCAGCCTGGCCACCGGCGCTATCAAAGCCAAACCACTCGTTTTTATCCGGATGGCGTTGAAGCAACAGTCGGATGTAATTCAGAAACTTATCCTCTGTATCAACCAATTGCTCCATAATACGCCGCTCGCGATCCGTGCCTGAGGGCAAATCCAGATCAGTCTGAATGACTAAATGCTCTGTTTCGGAACTTGCCTGCGAGGTAATTCGCACAGCCAGAAAGGCGCTGAGCTGGTTTATATTCATGTTGTTCCAACGGATAACATTGTCGAGAGGCCGATAGGATCCTCTCAAAGGCAGAAGGCCCACCTCCACCGATATGCCCTCCGGCAGTTTCGGCATCTCACCCAACGAAAGCTCTACCTCAAAAAGCGTAGGATCGCTCTCTGCCTCACTAGCAGATAATGTCCAGTTGGACTGGATCAGCTCAAACGAGAGAACGCGAAACAAATTTCTCTCGCTTTCTCCCTCACTCTCCACCCGATCATCGAATTCATGCCTAACAAACATGCCGTTTTGTGGGTTATCTTCATCCAACCACTGGCCCAACAGTGCAGCAGGCCCAATTACATTACTTTTTCCGGTCAGTCTGACCATCAACTCAGTATTGCGTGGATCATTGCCTGCGTTACCCAGGGCCGCAGCTGTTGCATTGGCAGATCCAAGGTGCCAATGGCAGGTTTGCCCTCGTTCCACAACAATCAATTTGGCGTGAAGATTCTGCCTTCCAGACCCCATTTCCAAGCGTTCCTCACCATCTACGACGTCACTGTTGATGGCAAAACACGACCAGCCTTCAAGTTTCTCTGATCCGATCTCATCAAGCTCTTCTCCACGGCTAAACAACCACCGATTACCCTCTGGTGCGCGGTGCGCCAACTCATCCAGAGCTCCTACACCACCTACAGAGTCCTTCAAAAATGGGGAAACAACCAGTATCGAATCATTCGGGCTGAGCAGATCCAGCGGCTGACCATATCCAGGACCACCTGCCAGAATTCGAGGATCTTTAAATTGATCAGGTGGGTGCCAGTTAATCCGGTTTAGCTCTTCCCTGATTGTTTTGCCCGGCTCAAAGGAGGGATCCTGCAATAGAAGATCCTTTACCAGCGCATCCCAGCCCTGGTGAGCGTTATAAACCGACTCGCGCGATACCTCTCCATCCAACGATAAAGCGAGATCCCAACTACGGTCGAACGTCAGATTGCGGGAGAGCACTATCAGGCGATAGCGAACAGGGCTTTTAGGGGCTGTGTACCGGAGCAGCCAGAACTTTGGGTGGAAAGATGAATACGCCACATTCCCCGGCATCACCGGCTGCAACCAAGGCTCCAGCAACGCGAACAAGCGATTATACGAGCTCGGTAGCTTTATTTTTCCTGCCTGGTAAAACACTTTCAGTCGACCCTTCAACTGGCCAACGGCTTCCAGAAGCGCAAGGCGCTCTCCCTGAATTTCGCCCTCCAATGTATCGTGGAAACACAGAGCTACCGGCACGGATAGGAGTGCATCCAGGTCAAGCGTATAAGTTGCCGCAATGGCAGAATCAAGCTCATACCCCTCCGGCGGTCTCAACTCCCAGCCATAATCAACTCGCTCAGCTTTTGGGTTCAGCATTCAGCACCCTGCACAACATCCTTCAGAATGGTTCCCGCTGTTGGCCAGCGATAGCTCAATGAGTCCATACCCTGCCAATTCGGTGCTTCACCCAGGTTCTTCAATAAGATCGAACGCCGGCCTTTATTTTTCTCGGCTCGAAGTTCAACGAGTTTATCCAGAGCGCTGGCAGACTGATTCTGATAAATAGCCTCATGCCACTGGCGCACAAACTCACGGGCGTTCACGTTGATTCGAGCCCCGCCAGCGGTGGCAGCCTGTAACCAGTCATTCACACTGGTCGCTGAAAACAGATTTCGCTCCTTGGCTAACGCAAGCCATTGTGAAAAGACCTCTTCACGCTCAGCCACCAACTTCGTATTCCCAGAATTCCTTGCAATTAAAATGTTGAACCGAATATGAGCCCCTCTAATCGCATCACTGAATTCTTCCGCCAGCTCAAGGTTATGCCTGCAGGTTTGAGAGATTTCAGGCCGCCCTTTCACCCAGGCAACAAGCTCAGGAAACGACATAGCACCTGCGCCGTCTCCAACTAACTCTGCGGCTAAACCATGAATCAGGAACTGAGATGCAACACTATTCCGAATGGTCGGCGTATGCGTCAGCTTATCGATGAGAAATTGGGCTTCGGACCCGGATAGGTGAATCGTGACATCCTCCATCCAGCCAGGTTTATAGGAGTCCAGATGCACAATGGAGCGATGAGACACAGTATCAATGTCATCTTCTTCGTGCCCTGAAGCACGTTGAGTGGGCTGAGCCTGACCAATTTCCCGGGAGAACTCTGAAAGAGATTTTGCTGTATTTACAATGCCGAATTGGCGTAGGCCATTCCAATAGACCGAAGATGGTTTACGGGCGACTCCCTGTTCGCTCCCAACCATTTCCGAACCGATGATGCCGGTCTCAGCTAGACCATGCCTCTTTACCAGAAGCCTGGCGAGCTCGTTCTCTTGTTCTTCAAGGTATTCCCTCAGCGAATGTCTACGCTGTACCCTCATATCCACGGCCAGGTAATCACGGATAATACGGGGCACAGTGACAAAATATTTGGCACGTGTCTGGATGGTAGAGAGGCCGGGAAACAAAAGGTCGGCAAAGGCATCCCGGATCTGCCCTATTCCGAGCTCATCCAGGGTTCCTGGCTCCTGCAGCATCGCGAGAACCTGCGATACTTTATCCCTGTCAGTGGATGAGAAGTCCACCCAGCCAATACTGCTCATAAAAACTCCACGGGCGTTACAAACCATATAGGTTAGCAACGAAAAGGCATTTCCCTCTATTTATGCACAGTCCTGCGACAAATTTTGTCGCGTTCATCAGCTAGAATTTTAGAATATTGTTAAATAGAAAGAAGAGAAAAATAACCACTCTTTACATAAACATACGCCAACGAAAGGCTTAGCATGGGAAGTTGTTACCTTGCTTTCTAATTCAGGTATGCTCTAACTCAGTGCAATGGCAATAAAAACGACAGATAAGGGATCCTGCCTCGATGGATGTATTCGAGTACCGCGACGCCGTCATTTCTGACTACAAAGCCTTTACCACAAGCTTTACCAAGATCAAGGCTCCAGACATTCGGCAGTTTGTCCAGACGAACTACGATGACGGCAAGTACTGGCCCGCCCCACTAATACAGCTCAACCCCTCTTTTGTTCGTGGCAACTCAGTTGAGCAACTTTGCAAAGAAGGCGTGTTGCATCCTCAGTGCGAAGATATTTTCCGCTTTGGGCGTGATGATAGCGGCAATCCCGGTTTTAGCGCACCGCTCCACAAGCACCAGGAAGAAGCGGTTACCGTAGCACAGAAAAAACAGAGTTACGTGCTAACCACTGGTACAGGCTCTGGTAAATCTCTTTCCTACATTCTCCCTATCGTTGACTCAGTTCTGAAACAAAAACAGCCTGGGGAGGCCGGTTCCATTAAGGCCATCATCATTTACCCGATGAACGCCCTGGTAAACTCTCAGCTTGAAGAACTGGACAAATACTTCCAACACCTAGGTGACGGGAAACCCGTTACCTATGGACGTTACACGGGCCAGGAAAAAGATGAAGAGCGCCGAGCTATGGCGCAGAACCCGCCAGACATCATACTAACCAACTTTATGATGCTGGAACTTCTGATGACCCGGCAGGATGAGCTTGACCGGACTGTCATGAAAGCAGCAAAAGGGCTTAATTTCCTAGTGCTGGACGAACTCCACACCTACCGCGGACGCCAGGGCGCGGATGTCGCTATGCTGGTACGTCGCGTCCGCGAAGCGCTCAATTCAGATGTTTTGTGCATTGGCACTTCTGCAACGATGGCCAGTGAAGGAACCCTCGCAGCCCGCAACGAGACCGTTGCCCGAGTAGCCAGTAAGCTATTCGGTGCGGAGGTAAAACCAGAGCACATTATTACGGAAACGCTCCAGCACATTACACCCTTTGATCAGAAGCCCTCAAAGCAACTCCTATCAGAAGCTCTCCAAGCTCCAATTCCTGAACACCCGGGCTTTAAAGCGCTGCGGGAACACCCAATTTCGGGCTGGGTAGAGCTAACTCTGGGCCTGCAGAAAGAAGAGGAAAGATGGGTACGGGCCAAACCACAGAATCTCAAATGGGCCGCTCAGCAGCTCTCAATCGATTCTGGCCAACCAGCGGATCTTTGCGAAAGCTATTTGAGAGATTTCCTGTTGCTCGCTTACCGAGTCACAGATTATCAAGGCAAGCCATTTTTCGCCTTTAGGCTTCACCAGTTTATCTCCGGTGCAAACAACGTTTTTTCCACCCTGGCCCCAGAGGGCAAGCGGGAATTTGATTTAAGCGGACAGATTTATAAACCAAACGAGCGTGAAAAGCGTTTCTACTCACTGCATTTTTGTCGCCAGTGTGGCCAGGAATACCATCCGGTCTGGCATAACGACGAAGAGGGCCAGGCCCACCTAGCACCACGCCAAATTAATGAAAAAGATAACGAGGATGATAACCAGAACTGGGGCTTCTTTATGTTCGATCCCCAGCGAAGCTGGGATGACGAAGACCCAGAGCGCTATCCCGAGAATTGGTTTGAAGAAAGAAAAGGCGAACTCAGGCTTAAGGGCAACTACAAAAAATTTCGTCCAAGGGAGCTATATGTTTTGCCCAGTGGCCAGCTGGTGCACGAAGGAACTCCCGGCTGGTTCATCCCGGGAAGCTTTCGTTTCTGCCTGAACTGCGGTGTCACTCACCAGGCGCAAGGCAAAGACTCCAATCGCCTTACTTCGCTCAACGGTGAGGGTCGCTCCTCAGCCACTACAGTTTTGGCCATATCCTCTCTACGGTACATGCTCGAACGGGATACCCAGCTTGCTGAAGAAGCGAAAAAGCTTCTCGGATTCACTGATAATCGACAAGACGCATCGCTGCAGGCAGGCCACTACAACGATTTCGTACAGATCCTGCTACTCCGGGCCAGCCTGCTAGCCGCCACACAACAAGCCCCAGACGGCTACCTCACTGACAGCAATCTTTCTCAGGCCGTGTTCAAGGCCCTCGGCTTCGACAAAGATGGCTCCGATTACTTGGAAAACCCTCTGGCGAAAGGCCCTGGACGGAAGAAAGCCGAAGAGGCCATGCGTAACGCGCTTTCTTACAGACTCTACTTCGATTTGCGCCGAGGGTGGCGCTTTAATAATCCGAATCTGGAGCAGCTTGGCTTATTGGATATCGACTACGAGGGCCTCGATGAACTAGCAGAGGATCAAGAAGAATGGGAAGGTTTGCCCTGCACAGAGCTGGCACAGATCAAACCAGAGAACCGAAAAGCCGCCCTGCGTGCTGTCCTCGACACAATGCGCCGCGGACTTTGCGTGAAAAGCCGATTCCTCGATAGTATCCAGCAGGAGCAGATTCGCTCTCAGAGCTTCACCTATTTGAAGGAGCCTTGGGGCTTCAGCGAGGAGGAGATGCTCCAATCCAGCGGTTACCTTCTACTGGGCGGCAAGCCAAAAAACCTCAAAACAAATCCAAACTTTGTCAGTGGTTCCAGCCGATCAGCACTTGCCCAGCTGCTCAAAAAATCCGCAGTTTGGGGCGACGATCTGGGGATTCTGCCCAAGATTAACGATAAATCCTATCCAGACCTCATCGAAAGCCTGATGAAAGTGCTGGAATCCTATGGGTTGGTCGAAAAGGAGGAATACGACAAGGATCAAACTGGTTACCGGCTATTAGGCGAGTTTCTGCAGTGGCGTGCCCACGATCAAGAAATCAAGCTCAACCCAACAGATCCTTACCGAGCTGACAACGCCTATTTTCGCAGCTTATACACCACACTCTGCGAGCTTTTGAAAACTGGCAACCGAACACTGTTCGACCTCGAAGCGAGGGAACATACCGCTCAGGTAAACCCAGAGCAGCGAGAAGAGCGAGAGAAAGCTTTCCGATCGGCCGAGCTGCGCACCCTATTCTGCTCCCCTACCATGGAGCTCGGCGTAGATATCGCAACTTTGAATACAGTTTACATGCGTAACGTGCCCCCCACGCCTGCAAACTATGCCCAACGTTCAGGGCGAGCCGGCCGGTCGGGCCAACCCGCGCTGGTGCTTACCTATTGCGCGGCGCTCAGTCCACACGACCAATATTTCTTCAATGACCCAGTACGCATGGTTCACGGCCATGTCAGTCCACCTACACTGGACTTGGCCAACGAAGAACTGGTCGCCAGCCATCTCCACGCCGTTTGGCTGAACGAAACGAAAAAAGCACTTCCCAAAACTGTTAATGACATGTTGAACATGTCCCAACCGGAAACCATGCCACTGTTAGATGAATTTCGCCAGCAGATGGATACAGATGAAGTTCGTACCTCTGCGGCCCAACGTGGCCTAAATCTCATGAGGATGCTGGAAACGGAACTCGTCGCAGCACAAGGTGTATGGCTTAGCAGCGAAGCTAACATTCAAACTGCTTCCGTTGAATGGCTCAACAACCAAATTAAAGGTTCCTTCTACAGCTTCAATATTGCGTTGAATCGCTGGCGGGAACTTTACGCATCCACTCAAGAACAGTTGAATAAGGCTCACGCAGTTATCGCCAATCCGGCCGCTGGTGAGCGGGACCGCAAGGCGGCTGAACGTCGCTATAACGAGGCTCGCACGCAGATTAGCCTTCTGTTGAATGCTGAATCCGGCCAGAATTCGGATTTTTCCACATACCGCTACCTAGCTAGCCAGGGTTTCCTACCAGGTTATAACTTCCCTCGACTACCATTGTTGGCCTATATACAGGGCCGCCGTGGCAGCATTGGTAGAGACAGCTTCCTCGCTCGTCCACGCTTCCTTGCCATCTCGGAATTCGGCCCTCTCAGCCTTATCTACCACGAAGGCTCACAGTACCGGGTTAAGAAAGTCATGCTCGGCGTCCGGGATGGGCAGGATATGGACAGCCCCGGCTTGGTTAAAGAGGAGGCCAGGCTGTGCCCGGCGTGTGGCTATGGTCATTTTAAGCAGCAGCTACATAACGAGCTTTGCATCGCATGCGGCACTCCCATCGAGGGTGGGAAGCGGATTGACAACCTCTACCGCATCGAGAACGTTAGCACTCAGCGGGTTCTAAGAATCACCTCGGACGAGGAAGAACGCCAGCGCCAAGGCTATGAAATGCAAACCACCATGCAATTCGCCACGCGCGAAGGCAAAGCACGCGTGGTAAACGGCGAAGTGAAGAACACCAATGGTGACAAACTGCTGGCCATCCAATATGCCCCTGCCGCCACGATATGGCGTATCAACCTTGGCTGGAGGCGGCGGAAAGAAGAATCCATTTACGGGTTCAACATCGACACGACCACCGGCATGTGGAGTAAAGACGAACAGGCACCGCAAGACGAAAACGATGAAGCATCAAAAGAAGAACGTTACATCGAACGAATAACTCCGTATGTCGAAGACCGACGCAACATCCTAATGGTTCACCCTGTCGATTTCATGGATACGGGGCTCCTGACCAGCTTGCAGTATGCACTTAAACGCGGAATTGAAGAGGAATTTCAGATCGAAGAATCTGAACTGATGGCAGAGCCTCTACCAAATCGGGCAGACCGACGTGCGGTGCTTTTTTATGAGTCTGCTGAAGGAGGAGCAGGTGTTCTCACCCGCTTGCTAAGCGACAGCACGGCGTTGTCCCGTGTCGCCAGGCGCGCCCTGGCCATTTGCCACTTTGAACAGGACGAGAAGGGCCAATACCAGAATATCAATGAAGACTGTGAGGCCGGCTGTTATCGCTGCTTACTCAGCTACTACAACCAGATGGATCACATAGAGATCGACCGTCAGAACCCGGAACTGGTTATGCTTTTGGAATCTCTCATCGATTCTGCCATTGTCACCTCAACTGACGGTCGTAGCTACGAAGACCACTATGAAGAGCTCCTGAAATTGAGCGGTTCCACCCTGGAAAAGGCCTTTCTGGCTCATTTGAAAAAGCAACGGCACCATCTACCGGACGAGGCCCAGAAGCTGATCGAAAGCTTCAACACCCGGCCGGACTTTGTTTACAGGGACCACAATGCTGTCGTCTACATCGATGGTCCTCAACATGAAAACCCTGGCCAGCAAAAAATCGACACGACCCTCACCGCCGAGCTGGAAGATAACGGCCTGACCGTAATCCGATTCAGCAAGGAACAAACGAGCTGGCCAGCCATTATTGCTAAATACCCGGATATCTTTGGAGCCGCCCAAGCATGAGTAACCTCAACTTCAATCCTGGTTCCATTGTTCGAGCTCGGGGACGTGAATGGGTTGTGCTACCCCAGAGTGAAGGTAAGATTCTGCATCTTCGGCCTCTTGGTGGGGGTGAAGAAAAACCAACAGTCCTGCTGCCTGAACTGGAAAGGCAGCCGGTAGAGCCAGCAACTTTCCCCTACCCGGACCCAACGCACGCTGGCATACAATCCGCCGGATTGCTCTTGCGTGATGCCCTTATGTTGAAGCTCCGGGCGGGTGCCGGTCCCTTCCGAAGTTTCGGAAATATTGCCATCGAGCCACGAGCCTATCAGCTCGTGCCACTTATGGTAGCTCTCAAACATCAGGTTGTTCGCCTGCTGATCGCCGATGACGTAGGGATTGGTAAAACCATCGAAGCCGGGCTGATAGCCCGCGAATTAATGGATCGCGGTGAAATACATCGACTCGCGGTTTTGTGTCCGCCTCACCTATGCGAGCAGTGGCAAAAGGAGCTTAGCAACCGGTTCCATATTCAAGCAGAGATTGTGCGCTCAAGCACCGCTGCTCGACTGGAGCGTGGCCTACCTGCAGGTACGTCGATTTTTACCGAATACGCCTTCACCATCGTGTCCCTGGATTACATCAAAAGTAAGAACCGCCGGGATGCGTTCGCAGAACAGTGTCCTGAATTCATCATCGTAGATGAGGCCCATACGTGCTCGCGCACTGGTCAGGGTCGCCAGCAACGATACGAGCTCCTGCGTGATCTGGCGGATAATTCTGAACGCCACTTACTAATGCTTACAGCCACACCCCATAGTGGCGACGAAGAGGCTTTCTACAACCTGCTTTCATTGCTGAATAAAGATTTTGCCAAACTCAAAGACATAACCAATGCGCAACACCCTTTGCGACAGAAACTGGCCGACCACTTTGTTCAGCGACGAAGAGAGGACATCAAAGAATGGCAGGAAGGCGGCCTCTTCCCTGAGCGTTTCACCGCAGAAATTACCTACAAGCTTTCAGGTGAATGGGCAGATATATTTCAAGAGGTATTGGATTACGCCCGAGAACTCGTGGAGAGAGAGGAAGAAGGCACCTTAAAGGCCCGCATGAACTGGTGGGCAGCTCTTGCTTTGCTTCGGTGCATATCGTCTTCACCCCAAGCAGCCATTAGAGCTCTCAACACCCGGATTGATAACGCCTTTGGTGGTAACGAAACAGAATTGACCGAATTACAGCAGGCGGAAGTACTGGAAACCCAAGGCACCACCACCGTGCTGGATGGCGGTGAAGATCTGGATAGCGCTGACGACGTAGAACCCGGCGCCGCAGTTACCGAAGACTTGGCCAGGCTGGAGGCACTTGTAGATCGGGCCCGGGCTCTTAGATCGAACAACGACCCGAAGCTTAAGGCACTGACCAAACAACTAAAACCAATGTTGGAAGAAGGCTACAATCCGGTCGTTTTTTGTCGATACATTGCGACAGCAGAATATCTTGCCGACCAACTGAAAAGCGCCTTCAAAGACCGCAACGTCATCTACGTGACCGGCAACCTGACACCTGCCGAGCGTCAGGAAAAAGTTGAGGCTCTCAAGGATAGCGACAAACCTCCACTTATGGTCGCCACTGACTGCCTGTCCGAAGGGATCAACCTGCAAGAACAATTCACTGCCGTTGTACATTATGACCTGAGTTGGAACCCCACCCGCCACGAACAGAGGGAAGGCCGAGTAGACCGCTTCGGACAGCAGGCAGACAAGGTCAAAACCCTCATGTTGTACGGGGAAGACAATCCCATCGATGGTGCAGTTCTCCAGGTCATCATCCGTAAGGCGGACAACATTCGCAAAGCACTAGGGGTATCCGTACCGGCGCCTGAAAACGAACAACGCTATATGCAAGCCATCCTCAACACGGTGCTTTTGCGTAATCAAGGCATGACTTCAACCGGGGACTTGTTTGCCGATGATGAAGAGCTTCAGCAACTGGAAACCGAATGGGAATCCGCCCGGGAGAAAGCTCGGCGCAACCGCACCATCTTTGCTCAAAACCGGCTTAAACCGGAATCCGTGATGCCAGAATGGCAAAAAGCTTTTGCCGTACTGGGCACTAACGAAGATGTGGAGCGTTTCGTTCGTAATGGTATGGAGCGACTCGGTGCCCCCCTGCACCCACAGTCCAATGGAACATGGCAGGCACCCCTGGCGCATCTGCCCCTTACTCTGAAAGAACGGCTCGACACCGCCGGGCTGATGCATCTTCGCACCATGGACTTTACTTACCCCACGCGGGGACGGGCCGAGTTTATTCACCGTACTCACCCCTTGGTCAGCCACCTGGCGGATTACCTGTCGGAACTTGCCATGGCTGGCGAAGAAACCCAAATCGTCGCCCGGGCTGGAGCTATCTTCACCAGGGAAGTTGAAATCCGAACCACCATATATTTGTTGCGATTGCGCAGTCGTCTGACCATTCGCCGCACCCAGAACGATATGACACGAGCCCAAGAAATGCTGGCCGAAGAAGCACTAGCCGTTATGGTCAACCGGCAGGGTGAGCCGGAGCTGCTTGAAAAGGCAGATATGCTCCGACTGATGCAACTGCCTGTGAGCAAGAATATGGCGGATGAGGCCCGCTCTCGCGAGCTTAGTCGAGCCGTTGATGCCCTCCAGCAACTGACACCTCGATTCGATACCATTGCGCACCAACGCGCCGAGGCCGTTCTGGCCGACCACCGCCGCACCCGGGAAGCCGCCGATGCCCGGGGTAGCTACAGCGTACAACCTCAGCTGCCAGTGGACGTGATGGGCATATACGTATTGGTACCAGACGCAGGCCTGCTCTAACCCAGCACTCACTTGGCACGTAGGAAAAGAAGTAAGGAAGACGATCCATGGCAAGCGCAACACAAAAAGCCTTTGAGTCTATTCGCATTGTAGGTGGGCTGCTGGGTACCAAAATTCTGCATGATGTGCGGCAATTCAGCCTGCCTGGTCAGGACCGTCAAGCTTACGGCGTGGAGCCAGGTCTTACCTTTAACGATGAGATAGGCCGCTACTGGATCATTGCCCGTGGTCGCTGGCGGGAATTTCAGCAAAAGAGTCAGCGTGAGGATATCACCAGAAAAAGTGTCACCGTTAACGATTGGCTGGTCCCTCTTCTCACCCGTGTGCTTGGCTATGAGATAAGCCCCTGCCAGCAGAGGAAAATGATTGGTGAAAGGGAGTTCCCAATCAGCCATGAGTCCTTTTCCGGCACCGTTCCCATTGTTCTCTGTGGGTCGGATATAGACCTGGACACAAGCGATCCTCTCTTCGGCCAGGAAGGTCGTAAACGCTCTCCGATGGGATTGGCACAGGAATACCTAAACGCACAGGATGATAGCCTGTGGGCCATTGTGAGTAACGGGCAAGTGTTACGTATACTCCGCGACAACCCGGCGATGACCCGCCCTGCCTACTTGGAAATGGACTTCGCGAGACTTTTTGAAGAAGACAACTACGCTGACTTTGCCACGCTCTGGCTGCTACTTCATTCCAGCCGCCTCGCACCGCAGAAAGACCTGCCGGAACATTGCTGGCTTGAACAGTGGCGGGAAAAGGGGCACGACGAGGGCGAGCGCGCACTGGATAAGCTGCGCTATGGCGTAGCCGATGCCCTGCGCCAACTGGGCACTGGCTTTCTGGCGCATCCGGCTAATACTGACCTGCGACACAAACTCAGCGCCAACGAATTGAGCACCGAAGCCTACTTTCAACAGGTGTTGCGTCTGGTATACCGTTTTCTGTTCCTGCTTACCGCCGAAGACCGGCGCATCGCATTGCTGCCTGCCAAACACGAGGGCCACGATTACCGATCCGCAAGAGCGCTTTACGAGACCGGCTATTCCGTTTCCACACTCCGGGATAAAGCCCGCCAGCGCAGGCATTACGATCATCATACTGATGCTTGGGAATTGCTCGGGGTCACCTTCGAGGGATACGCGAACGGCCAGCCTCTTCTCGCTCAACCTGCACTTGGTGGGCTGTTTGCTCCCGATCAGTGCAAAGATTTATCTAATAGCCAGATCGAGAACCAGTACTTGTACAGTGCCTTGTTCAACCTCTGTTACTTTGAGCACAAGGGCATACTCGCACGAATCAATTACCGGGATATGGATACCGAAGAATTCGGTTCGGTTTACGAGTCTCTGCTGGAACTGATTCCCCAACTCCATACCGAAGGCCAATGGCGCTTCAGTTTCATCGGTGATGCCGAAGACGAGGCCGCCGCTTCCGGCCATAGTCGAAAACTGACCGGTTCTTATTACACCCCAGATTCTTTGGTGCAGGAGCTTATTAAATCCGCTCTGGAGCCTGTCATCAAAGATCGATTACAGACAAATCCACAGAGCCCGCGGGAAGCCCTACTCGGAATTACCGTATGTGACCCAGCGTGCGGCAGCGGTCACTTTTTGCTTGCTGCCGCCCGACGACTGGCCACGGAACTTGCCCAGATCGACGCCGGCTCAGATCAGGCCACCGAAAGCCACTTCCGTCATGCCCTGCGGGATGTGGTCCGCCATTGCATATATGGGGTCGACCTCAACCCAATGGCTGTGGAGTTGTGCAAAACAGGCCTGTGGCTTGAATCCATCGAGCCCGGCAAGCCCCTGAGCTTTTTGGATGCACATATCCAATGCGGCAACGCACTGGTGGGAGTTCTGGAGTCAAAACAGCTTGAACAGGGAATTCCAGGCGATGCTTACAAGGCATTGTCAGGCGATGATAAGAAAGTTTGTGCTGGTCTTAAGAAACAAAACACCCAGGCCGGTAAAAAATTGGCTATCAGTCTGCGCATGGTTCCTCAAACCTTTAACGAGATGGAATCTATGCCTGAAGACACCGTGGAACAGGTAGAGGCCAAGCGAAAAGCCTTTGCTCAAGCCCAGGCCGGCCAGGGCTATCAAAACGACCGCCTTAAGGAAGACCTGTTCACAGCCGCCTTCTTCGCCCCAAAAACCGAGGAGACAGCATCTCAGGTACCTACCAACAGTCACCTTCGATTGATTGCTGAAGGTCAGCCTTTGCCTGAACCGGTGTTGGAGATAACCCGAGAGCTAGCCAGCACGCACCATTTTCTGCACTGGCCGCTAGCATTCCCTCAGATCTTTGGAGAGGATTCCCCTGGCGGTTTTGATGTCATGTTGGGCAATCCACCTTGGGAAAGAATTAAATTACAGGAGCAAGAGTTCTTTGCGTCCCGGGCGCCCGAAATCGCCGCTGCTAGGAATTCCTCTGCGCGTGGGAAAATGATTGCCGCACTAGCTGAAAGCGATAGCCCAAACATGCGCAATCTTCACCAGAAGTTCTTGGCAGCCAAACAAAACGCAGAGGGTAGCAGCGCTTTTGCACGGCTTTCTGGTCGCTTCCCCCTTACAGGCCGAGGAGATGTCAATCTTTACGCACTATTTGCTGAGCACTTCGCCAAATCCATAAACCCCATAGGTCGATCGGGTGTCATCGTTCCTACAGGTATTGCCACTGATGATTCGACCAAGTTCTTTTTCGGATGGCTAGCAGATGAAAAGCGCTTGGCGAGCCTCTTTGATTTTGAAAACAGGGAAGCCATTTTTGAAGGTGTCCACCGATCGTATAAGTTTTGCCTCCTAACAATGGGCAAAGGCCTATCGGCTGCCGACCTTTCGTTCTTCCTCACCCAAACCTCCCAACTGCCTGATCCCCGGCGCCACTTCACGCTCACGCCAGAAGAGTTTGCACTGATCAATCCAAATACGAAGACCTGCCCGGTATTCCGTGCTCAAAAAGATGCCGAAATCACTAAGAAAATGTACCGCGCTGCACCGGTGCTAATTCGCGAGGCTGAAGAAAACCAACCAGAAAAGAATCCATGGGGAATTCGATTCTCTAGACTCTTCGACATGTCGAACGACAGCTCTTTATTTAAGTCCACGAGGGATATAGAAGGGACTCAAGATTCGTTGCTACGTCTGTATGAAGCGAAAATGGTCCACCACTACGACCACCGCTGGGCCACATACGAATTGGATGGCGAAACAAGCCGTGACTGCACACTGGAAGAGAAGAAAAACCCGGGTTACCAAAGCCGCCCTCGGTACTGGGTGCCAGAAACCGAAGTCACGCTTCGAACAGCTCAGGCTCCAAAGGCAGTTCTTGATGCCTGCAGACAAGAGGACACGACGCTTCTCACCGAGGCCTTGCAACATTGGCTGGCAGGATACTATTTAAGCCAATCCGACAAAAATTCTGCGTTTGAGCTATTTGGTGAAGAATCCGATAGCAACAGCGGAGATATGTTCGGCGATGGTTCCGACGAAAAGGTCCGAACTGCACTAGTAACGCATGCTCAATATCCACTCAACAATGAAGAACAGCGTCGGATCAAGTCTTTTCTAACAGAAGGTGGAGACGCCTGGCCACTGGCCTTGATGCTTTTAAAAGCACGGCGACCAGAGTACTTGTTGGGATGGCGTGATATTTGTCGTTCAACAGATGAGAGGACAGTTATTGCAAGCACCTTTCCTATCTCCGGCGTGGGCAACAATATGCCTCTTCTGCTGCTCCAATCTCAAGATGCCCATGATGCAGCACTACTTCAAGCCAACCTCACATCACTGACATTTGATTTTGTTGCTAGGCACAAAGTCGGAGGGACTCACCTTAACTTTTTCATCATTAAGCAGCTTCCGGTGCTGTCGCCCAACCAATACACGGATATCGACAAAGGCTTTATAGTTTCGCGAGTATGTGAGCTTGTTTATACAGCTAGTGACCTCGCACCTTTTGCCGAGAAACTCGGTTATGCAGACAAACCTTTTGCTTTCGACCTACCTCGCCGACATCAACTCCAATGTGAGCTGGATGCCTACTACGCAAAACTCTATGGCCTAACTCGTGATGAGCTCCGCTATATCCTTGATCCTTCTGATCTCATGGGCGAGGAGTATCCATCCGAAACCTTCCGCGTGCTGAAAAAGAATGAGATTCGAGAGTTTGGGGAGTATCGAACCCAGCGGTTGGTGCTGGAGGCTTGGGATAAATTGGAAACAGGAGAACTGCAATGAACCTGTTTCAGAAACTTCCAGCTCATGTCATCAGCCAGATGATCGGCATGGCGAAGCATCGTGCAATCTACGCGGCGCCTTCCATCAATGATTCCGTCGCAGGCGCTCTTGTTGAGCAGAGCAGAGACCCACGGTTACAGGTTGAGGTTATTCTGGACTACGACGAAGACCTGTTTAGGTTGGGCTATGGTCTGGCTGAATCTGTAAACATGCTACGTGACGCTGGCATCAATGTCCGCAAGGAACCCGGACTTCGAATCGGCTTCGTGATTATCGACGAACAGGGTTGGGCATTCTCGCTTCCTCCGATGGCAGTGGAGTCTCAGTCCTCCCATGACCACATTAATGGATTTGAGCTCACTCCCGAGCAGATTGAACGTTTTACTCAGTCCATCGGTATTGCCAATAAGGATGAAGATCGAAAAGAATCTGAAACACACCATCCTCAGGCCGAGATCGGACGAGAGACACTGCCGGATCAGGAAGTCAGCGAAACTACCACGAAACTCAATCGCAACCCGCCCCAGGCTTTCAACCTCCAGCGCCAGGTACGTGTGTACCAGTCGCGCCTCCAGTTCGTCGAGATGGAGCTGGAAGGCAGTAAGATTCAGCAGCGCACCATCCGCCTTCCCAAAGAACTGAAACAGTCCATCTTTGACAATGATCAGGAAATCGAAGAGCGACTGAATGCCAGCTACAAGCTCATTGATGGGAAGGCTTCTGAAAAACTATCCTCGTTGCGCAAAGAGGCCGAGAACCTGCGGGATAGCTACGCGCCAAGCTTGGGTAAGCGACTCGGGCGGGTGCTTCTAAGCACCAAAAAGCAGGAATTCGTACAGAAAGTAGACGAGCTCCGGGAGCGCATTGAAAAGTATTGCAAAGAAGAACGGCAACAGCTCCAGGACTCTATTGAAAGGTCCTTGGAAAGCCTCGCAAGCAACCTCGCCCCAGTTATTGCTGAGCGCCCACCTCAGCAACTGGCCAGTCGCTGCGAAACAGTGACAGAGGAGATTAGCAAGGAGTATTTACTCGATATCCTCTGGAAGGTAGCCCCGTCAGCGCCAGATCTACTGAACAAAACTAAGCTCCACCTAACCTTTAAGGACGTGACCCTGGAGATGCTTCGAAACCCCGAATTCCAACAGAGGGTGAAACAGGAATTCCGATATGAGGACTGGCTGAAACCGTTCAACGAATTCACAGCAGCCCAGTCAAAGACGGATTCGCATCAGGATTATTAAGTTGTCGGACTTGATTCGCGATGACCTTATCGAGGACGCTTGCGAGTAAACCTCTTTATCGTCGTATTCCACGCCGACCATGGAAGCATCTAACTACAAGAAGGACACCGTGTGATGGAACTAGAACAGCACATTACTGATTTGGCACGCGATACACTCGAAACCTTTTCAAGGATTGAGTCTGTAGCCAAAGAAAAAATGGAATCCACCAAGGATGTTAATTCGACAGCCTTCGCCCACACGAACACCTTCACCGGCACTGAAACAAACCAAACACTCGACAGGATCAACCGTGAAGCGCGCGAGGGCTACTCACAGCTTACAAGAGAGCCTGCCATTGCCCGCCTCATTTTAGAGGACGAGAACGCCAATCAGAAAACCGTTTACGTCGCTCGAAAATATCAGGTTCCCTTGGGCGATCAGGGCCTTCTGGCGAGCTACAACGCTCCCATGGGACGTCTAGCTTCGCTTCCAATCGGAGATGCCGCAGAAGTGAATGGCGTTGAGTACACGGTGGTTGAGGCCTGCAAACTCTATCCTGCGCTTCTTGAGAGTGGATGGGACTCTAAAGACTCAAAGTTTGACCACGAAGAACTTGGTCAACAGAGTATCAGCTCCCTCCGAGCCCTACTCCGGAAAATCGACAGTTCAGCTGCCGATGATTTCGATGCCATGCTGGCAGGGGAAGAAACTGAAGACTTGATCAAAAAAGGCTTGGTCCATGAAATCCGCCGCACAATGGGATTAAGAGACCAGCCGATCTTAGACAAGTTTCAAGATCAAATTTTCAGGCTTCCGCTGAATAGCAAACTCATGATCATGGGTCCTCCCGGGACCGGCAAAACCACCACTCTAATCAAACGCCTCAGCCAAAAACTAGACGCCGAGTTCTTGGAGCCAGCCGAAAGACGATTCGCTCACCCTGATTCAGCAGGGCGTGAACACACCAAAAGCTGGATTATGTTCACGCCCACTGAGTTGCTGCGAGTGTATCTCAAGGATGCCTTTGCTCGGGAAGACGTTCCAGTCTCGAACAACGAGATCGTGACCTGGGAGAACTACCGCAGAAAACTGAGTCGTGAAAACCTGGGACTTCTTCAGTCTTCTACCAACACGGGCAAGTTCGTTCTGAAGGATAAACTTTCTGCGCTGAGCCGAGATGTGGTTGAAGATCCTATTAGTTGGTATGAAGCGTTTCGAGACTTCCATTCAGAACGATTATTCAAACAATTCGCAGACGGATTACATCTACTGGAAAATTCCAAGGGATATGTCGATGCTGAGCTAGTACGAGCTATTCGAGACATCCTTGGCACTCAAGACCACAAAAAACCTGTTGACACATTTAGCAAGTTGACTCGGTTGGAGGATGTGATCCAAGAGGCTTTACAAGACCTCAATCAACAATCAGAACAACAGCTTAAGGAACTAGCCGGTCAGCAATACAAGCAATACACTCCGTTCTTTAATGAGCTTGCGTCATTCATTGATCAACTTGAAATTGAGGATGATGAAGAAGACGACTCCGTTTTTGATGGAGAGGATGAACCAGAAATCGAAGCAGAACCGGCTACTGGAAAGACAAGCAATAAAGAAGCCTTTAACGCTTACAAGAAGGCTATTCGCTCTCTTGGGCGTTCACGATATCAGAAGCGATCGCTTCAAAAGTCAGGGAGGACCTACGCGATCGTCGAATGGCTTAATGAACGGGTACCGACGAACGAAGAGCTTCTGATTGTCGGCGAGCGCGCGTCCCTTCGTAATGCTCTTAATCGCTTCAGTAGGACCTATCGCCGCTTCGTTCGGGATGTGCCGGCCAGCTACAAAGCTTTCCGGAAAAAAGCAATATCGGACACGTCTTTCTATAGCAAGGCGCCAGAAAAATCCAAACATATTTCCGCCTATGAGTTGGATGCAGTTGTGCTTCTTGCGCTGGAGAATAGTCGAAAGCTCATAGCCGATCCGAATATTTCAAGGAGCAACAACGGCGCCCTGCCCTCGTTCTTGCAGAACCTTTCAACAATGTTTCTTAACCAGGTATTCGTCGATGAAGCCACCGATTTTTCCGCGCTCCAGCTGGCCGCAATGAAAAGCCTATCGAGTCTTGACGCAGAGTCTTTCTGCGCCTGCGGTGACTTCAACCAGCGAATCACTGGCGACGGCATCCGCTCCAAGGAGCAGCTGAAATGGTTAGCCAAAGACCTTAGGGTGCAGAACATCAATGCCGTATACCGTCAAAGTCGCACGCTGAATCGCTTGGCCGGTGAGCTTCTGGCAGCGACCGGGGGTGACTTGTCTGCCCTTGGCAAACTGCCGGATTCTATTGAACACGATGGTCTGATGCCTGCTCTGGCTGAGCACTGTTCAGACATTGACTCCATCAGTTCTTGGCTAGCTGAACGAATCCGTGAGATCGAGTCGTTAACACCGCCGCTCCCCACCACCGCTGTACTGGTTCAGAATGATGATCAGGCAGAACAAATGGCTGAGGCACTCAATGAAAAGCTAGAGGACTTCAACCTGCGCGCCGAGGCTTGCGTCGGCGGCAAATCATTGGGAGAAGGAAACAACGTGCGCGTTTTCTCAATTGAACATATCAAAGGCCTAGAATTTGAAGCGGTCTTTTTCGTGGGAGTCGATGAGCTCGCCGAATTGGTTCCTGATCTCTTCGACAAGTATCTTTACGTTGGCTTCACCCGGGCTGCCACGTATTTGGGGATGACCTGTAATCAACAGCTGCCAGAACCTTTGAGCCAGCTTCGGTCTGAGTTTACGGAAAGTTGGGACAGTTAGTGCCACGTTCATTGTTTACGCCGTGACCAAATAGCAAAGGAGAAACCTACATGGCTCGCCCGGCAGAGGAACAAACGGCAGATCATTTATTTAAAGCTGGCGAAACTTGGCTGAAACTCAGTTTAGCTGAGGGCCGATCCGTATTTTCGAACCAAATAATTTGGACGCCCGATGGCATCCAGGCCTTGGACACTTGGTTTTCCAATAACCTTGATGCAGGCGAAGGTGATTTCTTCGAGAAACTGGAAGTTCAGCTGTCCGAGTGTGACGCAGAGGTTAAGAAACTCGCCGCAGAAATCCTGTGGCTAATGCTCCTGTGCCCGAAAAACATAAGTGCTGGCAAGAAACGCGAATCGATCTTAAGGATTTGGGCATGGTCTGGGGATGAGCTGCCTGCTGACCACGCCTTACTTTCAGATGAAACGCTGGCAGGAGTGGGTAACGCAGGCACCAGTTTCAATACTAACCGTTGGCGTGAATTGGCTTACTGTGTTGAGCTTTTCAAGCGAACATTCCAGTTATCCGCGACAGAGCGACTTCAGTTGTTTGGGGATTACAACCAGCTGGCTGCGTGGTTAGGTGAGATTCCCGAGAGTGAGCGGCGGCAATTCCGGCACATGTTGCTGTACCTCCTCCACCCAGACCAAATTGAGCGTATCTTCAGTAGCGGCGAACGGAAGACCATCGTTAGTAAATTCACCGGCAAACCGCTAAGAGTTGTGAATAAGCTTACCGCAGCCGAGGTGGACGCTCAGATTCGAGAAATTCGTCAGGCAAAAGAAGCTGAGTTCGGCACTAAAAAACTGGATTTCTACCAACCTCCTTTGAAAGAACTCTGGAAGGACCAAACCACCAAAAGCTGGCTGTTTGCATGGAATCCAAAAAATTGGGACTGGAAAACGCTGCCCAAAGATATCGCTCAAACTAGAGAAGGTAAGCCGGTTGTAATGAAATGGCGTTGTGCCAACCAAGCAGCCTCTCCGGGCGACCGAGCGTGGCTGATCCGGCTTGGCGAAGAGCCCCGGGGCATAATGGCGACCGGTAACGTTGTATCAGAGCCTTACGAGGCCGAGCATTATGACGTTCAGAAAGCCGATCAAGGGGAAGCCTGCCTGTATGTCGACATCGAGCTGACAGCTATTAGGGACGTATTCAAAGATCCTTTCATCACAATGACGGAGCTCGGCACCATCACCATTGATCAACAACAGTGGTCGCCCCAAAGTTCCGGCATTGAGATCAAATCACGGAGTGCGGCCTTGCTTGATGAGCTTTGGCAAAGAAAACCCCTCAAAACTACCGAAAAGATCTCGACAACCAAAATGCAGCGCATAGTCGCTGAGCCAATGAACAAGATTCTTTATGGGCCGCCCGGCACTGGCAAGACGTTTACCTTGAATAAGCTCAAGGAACGTTACATTGTAAAACAGGCGTCCATTTCCCATGAGCAGTGGCTGTCAGAGCAACTCAAACCAGTGAACTGGTTTGATGTAGTATTCATGTGCCTGTATGACCTTGGTAAATCAGCCAAAGTGAAGGAAATAGAGGGCCACCCCTTCTTTATCCAAAAAGCAAAAGCAGTTGGTCGGCGACAGCATCTTAAGGCTCAGATCTGGGCAACTTTGCAATCCCATACCGTTGATACATCCACTTCGGTGAAATATAAGAACCGGGTAGCGCCGCTGGTTTTTGATAAAGATACTGACAGCCGATGGGCCCTGGCTGGCAACTGGCAGGAGGACTGCGAGGACCTTATCTCACAGACCAAAATTCTAAAAGAAGGCGCTCCCAATCAGGCAGACCAGATTCACTACGCTTTTGTTACCTTCCATCAGGCATACAGCTATGAGGACTTTGTCGAAGGTATTCGTCCAGTACAGGATGCAGAAACTGACCAACTTGCCTATCGGGTAGAGCCTGGCGTCTTTCGCCAGATCTGTCAGGATGCGCAGAATGCCCCCGACACCCGATATGCGCTTTTTATCGATGAGATCAACCGAGGCAACATTGCCAAGATTTTCGGTGAACTATGAAGTGGACCCAGAAATTTGGACAGGTGCCTAAGCTCTGATTCATCATCTCCACAAGGAGGAGAATC